>JAESFV010000058.1_pt1 | contig 249784 bp, 181 predicted proteins | sample 9269471 | NCBI WGS metagenome assembly JAESFV01 (sample SAMN14502647, study PRJNA617108) | algae metagenome | isolation source: Symplocastrum torsivum CPER-KK1 and co-occurring heterotrophs from... | place: USA: Central Plains Experimental Range, Colorado | collected 2001-01-01
TGTTGGTTCAGTGGAAGTGCGCTTTCCCATTATTCGTGACTCAAATGGAATTGGCACAATCCAACTCGCTCCTTTCTTTGATATCGGTACAGCTTGGAACAACAAGGGTCAAATTCTTAGCCCTAGTACCCTAGCTAGCATTGGTTTAGGCTTACGCTGGCAACTTAATCCTTCTTTTTCTGCAACTCTAGATTGGGGAATTCCTCTTATCTCTGTCAGCGATGAAGGTGATGCGCTTCAAGATAATGGCATTACTTTCTCGCTACGCTTTCAACCTTTTTAGAATATGTAGTCAACTATTACGAAATCGTATTCAAGAATGTAACTATTTATTTATGCAATTATTCACTGTTGACAGTGAAAAGCCAAAAGCCAACAGTGAACAAAAACCGTAATATAGTAGTTTTCAGTTGAATGAAGTACAGCTCAGGTGTAGGAAACAAGGGAGACAAGGAAAACAAAAAGCTGATACGCGACAAGCTGACTGCTTTCTGCTATAGTTTACGACATCGAAGTACCTGTAGAAACCAGTAGTTCACCGAGTTGCATTAACTTACTCGAAACAGTTGGCTCAGCACTTGCAGCGGCACTTTTAGTTTGTGAACCGAGGGAAACTAAAACTTTACTAATAGCAGAACTGGTGGCAGTGCCGCTTGTTAAGAGGTGCTTGAGTTCTTCTAGATCGCTAGCAATTTGCGTAGCGCCTAAGCTCCTCATCTGCTGTTCAAAGTCACCAATTAAACTTAGCGCCTTCATAGGAGGTATAGATGTCAAACCGCCTTGAAAAGCTGTAATTGTTTGTTCGAGGTTAGTTGTTGATGATACTGCCATGGGATGTTCCCCCAATTGCTTAGATCTACCATCAATAGTATTTATCCCTGTTGGTACGCCTGTACTTCTTTAGACATAAGATAGCTGAATAAATTTAGGTAGAAATTTGCCCATCAACCACAGAGGAAGCAGGGGAAGCAAAGGAGACAAGGGAGCGAGTAGGGAAAAATCTGCAACAAGCTTATAGATTTGCTCAAGTTTCGGAGCAGTAAGCGCTACAAGAGTAGACAAGAACAAATGAAGGGTGCGATTAACGATATAACTGAGTCGTGAAATATGCTTGGTGTTTCTTTATGAACATACGCACACTCCAGACTACGCCCTTCACCGACCAAAAGCCCGGTACATCCGGTCTACGCAAGCCCGTTACGGTCTTTCAGAAGCCCAATTACCTGGAAAACTTTGTTCAGTCAATCTTTGACGCTCTTGAGGGCTACAAAGGTCAGACCCTAGTCCTTGGCGGCGATGGTCGCTACTACAACCGTACAGCGATTCAGACCATCTTAAAAATGGCAGCCGCGAATGGGTTCGGGCGAGTCAAAGTGGGTCGTGGTGGAATCCTCTCTACCCCGGCAGCTTCCTGTGTTATCCGCCAGTCCCAAGCCTTCGGCGGCATTATCCTCTCAGCTAGTCACAACCCAGGTGGCCCAGAGGGAGATTTTGGCATCAAGTACAACACCAGCAATGGTGGGCCAGCACCAGAGAAAGTAACCGAGTCCATCTATGACCGCAGTAAAGTTATCGACACCTACCACATCCTGGAAGCCCCAGATGTTGATTTAGATAAGCTGGGTGAATTCCAACTGGGAAGCGCCGTCGTGGAGGTGATTGACCCCGTTGAGCCTTACACCCAATTGATGGAGTCTCTGTTTGATTTCGATCGCATTCAGGAACTCCTAACTTCTGGAAAATTCCGGTTGTGCGTTGATTCAATGCACGCGGTAACGGGGCCTTATGCCAAAGCGATCATTGAGGAACGGTTAGGCGCACCAGCAGGGACGGTACTCAATGGCACACCCCTAGAGGACTTCGGCGGTGGTCATCCTGACCCAAATCTGGTCTATGCCCATGACCTAGTAGAGGTTCTCTACGGAACTGATGCACCCGACTTTGGCGCGGCTTCGGATGGAGATGGCGATCGCAATATGATTTTGGGACAACGATTTTTCGTTACTCCTAGCGATAGCCTAGCGGTATTAACGGCTAATGCTCATCTGGTTCCCGGTTATCGTCAGGGTATCGCTGGAGTCGCCCGTTCTATGCCCACAAGTGCGGCTGTAGACCGAGTTGCGGCTCAAGCTGGAATCGACTGCTATGAGACACCGACAGGCTGGAAATTTTTTGGCAATCTGCTTGATGCAGACAAAGTAACCTTATGCGGTGAAGAGAGTTTTGGCACTGGCTCAAACCATGTACGTGAGAAAGACGGGTTATGGGCAGTGCTGTTCTGGCTCAATATTTTAGCGGTGCGTTCTGAGTCCGTTGAGCAAATTGTCCGCAGTCACTGGCAAACCTATGGGCGAAATTACTACTCGCGCCATGACTACGAAGGCGTAGATGCTGATCGAGCGTCTGAACTGATGGCACGTCTTGGGCAGCTATCGCCAGAACTCAAAGGCAAGCAATATGGTCAGTATGAAGTCGATTACAGCGACAACTTTAGCTACACTGACCCCGTGGATGATAGTGTCAGCAAAAATCAGGGCATCCGGATTGGCTTTACTGATGGCTCTCGCATCGTTTTCCGACTTTCGGGTACGGGAACGCAAGGGGCAACACTCCGGCTTTATGTAGAAAGCTATGAACCGGATTCAAGCAAGCATGATCAGGATACACAAGAAGCACTGGCACCCCTGATTGCGATCGCCGAAGAGGTCGCCCAGATTCGTAACTTTACGCAGCGGGAGGCTCCAACAGTAATTACCTAAGCCATGTTGGTAGACGCTTGAAGAACCCCTCCCCAAGCCTTCTGTGCGCGGGGAGGAATTTGAACACATCAATAACTTTTGGCGATCGCTTTTTTCGTCTGGATGCAATAGCCTATCTGCTAAACAGGTTTTGTAGTATAGCAAGCAGCAGTCAGCTTTCAGCGGTCAGCTTTCAGCCAAATAGCTCTGGCTAAGGGTCATAGCCTCCGTTGATGTCTTAATCTGGTATAACAATAGAAATCTCTGGGTTGAATGTAGCTAAGCACCAACAAATAACCGAAAGCGATCGCAATAGGCTGAGTCAGCAATTTTACGACCGTAAGTAGTATAAGAATCCGAACTACCTATTTAGCCAGTCTTCACCCACTCGAATAGTTAGCTCAGAATCAATGTCGCCCGTAGAAGATGCCTCTACTTGACCGAGTGCTAACACTTTTTTGAGAGCTGCTGCTGCTTCTAAATCGCCTTGCTGGACAATAATCTGAGTCTGGCGTAGCTGGTCAGGCCAATCCTGAACAATATAAACGTTATGAAAATCCTTTTCTGCTAGATATTGAGCAACACGTTGACCAAGTTGTGGGTCATTGGTTGCATTTTGAATCGCAATGCGTACCTGATTGGGTGAGCGACTGATAGCATCCAAGGAACTCCACGATGGAGTTTGCTGGAAATACTCTCGCATTACCCGGTCTCGTCCCGCCTCATCCATAATCCAATAACTAGCGACGTACTCATTCAGTTCGCTAAATCGACCCGGTAAGAGTACCATCTTGAAGGCATCTTGCTCTAGGTCAAGACCAAAACCTACAAGAGCAAGCATTTCTTCCAAACTGAGATTTGTATCAATATACTGCTGCATCACCCGAATGATCTGCGGTAATCGAGGTAATACAGTAGGGTTAACCACACGTTGACGCAGTGCTTTGAGGAGTGCTTGCTGCCGCTGTACCCGACCAATATCGCCATACTGATCTTTGCGGAACCGGGCAAACTGTTCGGCTTGGTCACCATTCAACGTTTGCCAGCCTTTGTCTAAATCAATTTTCAAATTTTGAGTGACATCTTCATACTCCATCTGGTAAGGGACAAAGACCTCAACGCCGCCTACAAGGTCTACCAGTTCACGAAAAGCATCTGTGGTAACGCGCACATATCTGTCAATTGGAACATCGTTTAAACTGCGACTCACAACTCGTGCTGTTAAGGCAGGCCCCCCCTCAACATTGGCATCGTTGATTTTCGCCATTCCGATGCCTGGGATTTCTACTTGAGTATCCCGTGGAATTGAGAGCATCCTCACCGTGTTATCTGCCGGATTCAGCCGCAAGAGCAACATCGTATCACTGCGACCGGAAAACACTTGCGGTGAACTCTTGGGGATACCTGGAACTCGATCGATTCCCATGACGAGGATGTTGACAGGTCGTGCCAAGTCGTACTGGAAGCCTCGACGCCACAGTTCTTTAGCACCTGTACCTTGAGTTAGAGGGGCAATTAGAGGTGACAACGGCGTAATCAATGCTAGTGTTGCCCCCAAGGTGGCAGAAATTGTGGCTGTAAATATAAAAGCAGCACTCCAGAGAAACCACCGAATGTAGCGACGACGAGGGAAGTCGTCTCTTTTAGAATCAGGATGAGAGTTTTTTTCCTCTGCATTGTTAGGTGGCGGCTGAGGTGGTTCAGCTTCACCACCATCAACACCATCGGCATGGAAATCGGTCTGACTATTGCTAGAACCTGTGGACGATTTGAGTCCCAAGCTCGTTGGAGACTGTTCTACACTGTCTTTCACCCTCACCTCACGTTTAACAACCGCAGCTGTGCGTACAGTTTATATGCTGAAATCTCATGCAGGATTATAACGTCAGCGCCTCAATCTCTGTCTAGTGACCCAAGTTGCTAGGAGAGGCTGAGTCAGCCAGAGGACATGAGAATAAAATCTCCATCCTAAAAGGTCTAGGCTAACATTAAAAATTTTTCAACCGTGGTTTCCCTAGAGTCCTGAGTCGAAGTCAGGTGATTTCCGTAAATTTTCTGTTTTTAGAGTTCCCAGAGCTGAGTTATTGTGTAGCCGATGATATGTTACCTGCTACATCAGATGCAATGGATGTTAAAAACATGAAAGTCATAAATCAGGTAGAGTTTAGCCAATTCATTCGTGAATTTCGGCAGTCAATGGGACTGACACAAGAGCAGTTTGCAGCTTTTTTGGGTGTGACATACCCAACAATTAACCGTTGGGAGAATGGACGCACGAGTCCTTCTCCGATGGCGCTGAAGCTAATTGAGCAGAAGCTTAATGAGATAAGCGATCGCACAAGCCAGTTATCTCAGCTATATATTAGGGAGTAGTGATGTCTCGTAGAAGTTTTGTCAGATCCCTGTTAGAGACCAGCAAAGTTATTCGTTTTCTGCATCGCTCCCTGAACCAAAGCTTTTTGAAGTTGCGTTACCTACATAGACATAGACAGAAAAAGAGAAACAAAATACCGATAGCAAAAGCTTCACCAGCAGCTAACCCTAGTAATGAAGCCGCGCGGCTAGAGGCACTCCAGCGTTACGAGATTCTTGATACTCCCCCAGAAGATGCCTTTGATGATCTGACGGCTTTAGCTTCCTTTATTTGCGGTACCCCGATTGCCTTAGTTAGCCTAATTGATAGCAATCGTCAGTGGTTCAAATCAAAAGTCGGTTTAGAAGCCACAGAAACACCAAGGGAACTAGCCTTCTGCGCCCATGCGATTCTCTCTCCTAGTGAGCCGTTCATTGTGCCCAATGCATTAGATGATGAGCGGTTTGCCACCAATCCCTTGGTAGTATCTGACCCAGACATCCGGTTTTATGCAGGAGTTCCCTTGGTGACAGCTGATAACTATCCCCTTGGTACTTTATGTGTGATTGATCGGATTCCACGCCGTCTAAATCGGGAGCAAATTGACGCTCTGAGAGCTTTGGGGCGACAAGTCATTACCCAGATGGATCTGAGAATTAAGCTGGAAAAAGAAAAGGAACTCAATGAACTCAAATCTCGCTTTGTCAGCATGACCTCTCACGAATTCCGCACTCCCTTAACAACAATCATGGGTTCTGCTGACTTACTAGAATATTACAGTGATAAATGGTCTAAGGAAAAAAAACAGAGCCATCTCCAGCGCATTCAAAACGCTGTCCAACACATGACTCTGTTGCTAGATGATGTACTGCTAATTGGTAAAGCCGAAGCTGGAAAGCTAAAATTTAATCCCTCTCCTCTTGATTTGAAACAATTCTGCCTCGATCTGATCGAAGAATTGCAACCGAATGTTAGCAACCACCATAGCCTGACTTTCGTCAATCACACTCAAGACATTAAGGCAAACCTTGATCAAAAACTGCTAAGGCACATTCTTAGCAACTTACTGAGCAATGCTATTAAGTATTCACCGGATGGCGGCACAGTTAATTTTGAACTGTTTTGTCAAGAGGGTTGGTTGATTTTCCAGATTCAAGATTTTGGCATCGGTATCCCAGAAAAAGACCTACCTCACTTGTTTGAGTCGTTTTATCGAGCCAATAATGTTGGTGATATTCCTGGGACAGGACTTGGGCTAGCGATTGTCAAAAGGTTTGTCGATTTCCAGGATGGCAAGATTGCCGTCGAAAGTGAAGTTGGCGTAGGGACAAGATTTACAGTACAGATTCCTTTTCATCCAGTCGCTAACTATAGCAGTTAGCCGTCAGCTATCAGCTTTTTTCTTTTCCTTCCTCCCTACGCAAGTTTTACACACCTACCGCTGTAGATGTTTGTTATGGCTTGACAAATACTTAAGGAACGAATAACCAAAAGTTACCTACTCCCGTTATCAACCTCGTTTGTACAAACGCTCAGAACGGATTTGACGACCATTCTGTAAAACCTTTACTTGAGTAGCGCTGACATAGTAGGAATAGTTGCCGTTATCAGCACGATACCAGCCGTCACGAGTACTACGAGCAGGGAGCCGAACCGTAACGGTAGGATTCTGCTTAGATTGCCCTAAGTAAAATAACCGACCATTCTCCAAACAAACATTTACAAGAAAGTTTGCCGTCTCCCCTTCAATAACAGCTTCATCACTACATATCCCTCCAGTCCATACAGATATAGACGTAGGAGGTGCAAAGTTAAGGGGTTCAGGAGCGTTGGCAACAGGTTGTGGTGCTGGAATCTTCCCTGATACTAAGGGCGGTAATCTAGGGAAAGGGTCAGCTGCCTGAAAACCGTCAGGATAAATTTCAAAGTGGAGATGAGAACCTGTGCTATTACCTGTAGTACCCATCTCAGCAATAACTTGACCTTGCCTGACTTGTTGACCTTTTCTCACCAACAGGCGTTTGTTGTGACCATAGATAGTAACGCTCCCATCGCTATGCTGAAGTTCTATAGAATTACCTAATCCATCATCACCCCAACCTGCAAAGGTAACTTCACCTGATGCAGCGGCAACAATTGGAGTCCCAGAAGAACCTGCAATGTCCAGCCCTTCGTGAGTAGCCTTAAAACCTTGAGTAATATCTCCTTGCGCCGGCCACATATAGACAGCAGAGTTTGAACGGTAGCGTGTGGCAACGGAATTAGTGGTTGGCTGAGTGAGAACCGAAGGACTTACCCATACCACTGCACTGCATGAGATTAACCCCATCAAACTGGTTGAAAGCAATCGAGAGATAGTGCCTTTTCTCATAAAATAAAACTATTGAGAAGAACAACCTAGAAAGAGCTTGCTAGTCTATATAGTTTCACTCTTAGACAGAGAAATCAGGATAATAAATTATTGAGTTAGTAGATTTATACAAAAGCGATCGCACAGCTTATCGTATTTACTTAGATATAAGCTGTCGAACATCCAAATCATCCTAAAATCGTTACTTTAGTTTTAATTGTTCTGGCTACTGGCTAACTAACGCTACCTGATTCAACAGTTTGTATAAAAAACTACCAAGAGGAATTTAGATTATAAACTTAGTCATGCTGAACCCTTGCGGAAAAACTGCTTCAAAATCTCACCAGGCTTACGATCCCAGGTATCGAGATGATTGTAGATTAGAGCATCTTTAGTGAGTTTGTAGGTAGAGTCACCATTGAAGAAGATGCTAGCTTTCCAGGGAACGCGCAGAGTCCCACGAACTGTCCAGGTCGCTTTTATGATGTCTTCAGCTAGCTGCGAAACATCATGCAAATCGAAGTGGATTTCTGTAAAAAATAGCTGAGCGTGAAATCGTAGAGTCCAGAAGATGATGCGATAGTTAAATTTCCATTTGAATCGATTAACGGGGTCTTGAAAGTAGATGTCCTTCGTATAAATCTCGTAAGAGATGTCTTTCTCGAATAGTGTTGGCAGGTCATTATAAAGTGTTTCAATGACTCTTTCTACCTGCAACTCATACTGGCTTTTGCTCAAATTTTCAGAAGCCGTCACTGATTCCCTCCCTGCCACATCACTTTTAAATCATTGTGCCTTGTTCCAGGATTATCCTCAACAAGGGGCAGAAAGCCGTCAGCTATCAGCTATCAGCTTTTTTGTTTTCCTTGTTCTGTCTCTTGTTTCACACACCTGAGCTGTACCTCATCTCTCATCTTTTAGCAATCGACCGAGAATTGAAATTCCCTGTTCAATCGCATCGGGATTGAGGGAAAAACTCAAACGCATCGCATTGTAGCCCTGACGATTTGGGAAAAACCAGGTTCCGTCAGCAAAAAGAACATGATGCGCCAGCGCCGCCTGACAAATGGCTGGCATGGATATATCTGAAGGGATTTGTACCCACAGGAAAATCCCTCCATTAGGAACTGTCCAAGATGCCTCAGGTGGAAAGTAGCGCTCTAAAGCACTTAGCATGGCATTTCTACCTTGTCGGTGTTTATTCTGTAAGTGAGAGATGCGACGACGGTAATGCCCTGAAGCTAAATATTCACTAACAATAGATTGGGCAACTGTCGAGACATGATAGTCATGAAGCAGCTTGCATTCGACCAAAGGCTGATAATGCTTGCCTGTCACCACCATGTAGCCGACTCTGATACCGGGCATCAACGTTTTTGAGAAGGTGCCAATATAGGTCACGATGTCCTGTTGGTCTAACGCTTTGATTGGTGGTGGTGCGGGTTCAAAGTTTAAGCCTTCATAAGCGTTATCTTCGAGAATTGCACAGTTGTAGCGCTGGGCTAGTCGCAACAATAAGGAGCGATGAGCTTGAGAGGTGGTCACTCCTGTCGGGTTATGCAGAGTGCTGACAGTGTAGATTAGTTTGGGACGATGCGTGTGGAGGTACTGCTCTAGTAGCTCTAGATTCATCCCTTCTGCTGTCATGGGAATGCCAATAACTCTGGCTTTTAAACTTGAGAGAATCGCTAGTATCCCGTGATAAGTCGGACTCTCGACAATCACCCAATCTCCGGGTTGCACATAATAATGGAGTGCGAGAGATAACGCTTGCTTAGAGCCATTCGTAATAATCAAATTCTCTGGTGTTACCTCTAGTCCTTGCTGCACCAGCATTCTGCTAATTTGTTGCCGTAGAGCTAATTGTCCGTGAGGCAGGTCGTAATTAAATAAGGTAGACCCTACCTGCTTCATGGCACGTCTTGCAATGGTTTGCAAATCCTCTAACCCTGAGCTGGAGGGGAAACCAATACCCAGGTTAATCATTCCTGCCTGCTGCTGTGCAGAAACTGAGGTTACATAGAAATCAAAGAATGTTCCCCCTTGTTGCTCTGACAGAATCACCTCTTGGGGTGGGGCAAAGTGACTTGTAGATTGGGGACAAGCAATTGGTGGTGAACTGACAAAGTAGCCAGAGCCTTGACGAGCATGAATTAGTCCATCGGCTTCTAGGACACTATACGCTTCAATGACAGTTAGTTTGTTGACTTGTGCAGTTTCAGCAAGGGAACGGATTGAGGGAAGTTGGTCTCCAGGCTGCAGTGCGCCTGATTCTATGAGACGACGAATGCGATCGCGTATCTGCAAATAAACGGCTTGGGCGGAGTTCCGGTCTAAAGGAATTTTCACGGTGCCAAGTCCCTCTTGAAAGTGAATGATGCTCTGGATGATTTTCTGAACTATATCCGATTTTCTATGTCTCTTGGCTGGTACAGTTTTGCTGAGTTTTACTAGAACACTTTAATAATACCAAAACTGTACTACTAAAACTTTTTGAATTTGTACCTTATCAACTCAATAGTTCTGAAAGAAAGTAGAGATAACAAACTCATCTTTTAAGAGGAGTAGCGGCAATGAAAACTTCTAACGCAGAATTTAATGTATTTGATAACTCCTTATACGGTCAGCCTAAAAAACTGCCACTAGGTTCTGTACTTAAAAAGCTTTTGCAAGTATTTATCCAATTATTTGCTAATGGTGATGAGCTAAGAATTTGGATAACAACAGATCGCTATGGAAATAAATCTTGGCACGCTTACGATCCAGTAAGCGATCGCTCAACGATTCAAAGTTCCGAAGCTGAGCTTCGGACATGGATTGAGCAACGGTACTACAACTAAGCTTTATTTCGACCTGAGAACCTTGTTTTCAAGCTGCTTCCTCTTGCTGTAATTGCCCTGTATCAACAAGTGACGTTGCAGGGCAATCGACTAATTTACTTACGAATAACTTAAGGCTTAAATAAATGAAACCCCACTTTCATGCTGAATTCCACAAATTATACAAACAAAATTATTCCAGCATTAAAGACACTCTTCTACCGTTTATAATGTGGTTCTGGCGTTTCAGTATTTTCTATGGGAAGTTTATCAGCCGTTCACTAGATATTGACAAATAGTAAGATTAAAAAAAACTTTATTTTGGTTTCTCTTTTCCACGGTTTTCTATTCACATACTTGAATATATAAGTATATTACTATTCATTAGACTGATAAATTGGTTCTTGTAAAAAAGAATACCTCTAACGATTCTACTCTTTTGTATCATTGATATTCATTTATTTAATTTCCCAGAATAATGCTACGCTTGTATGATTTTTTGCCTTCTGGAAACGGCTACAAAGTTCGTCTTTTACTTACACAGCTTGGTATTCCATTTGAGCGAATAGAACTCAATATCCTTAAGGGGGAAACCCGAACGCCTGAGTTCTTAAGCAAAAACTCAAATGGTCGTATCCCCCTTTTGGAGACGGAAACCGGAGAATTTCTCTCAGAATCCAATGCGATTCTCTTCTATCTAAGCGAAGGAACTGAGTTTTTTCCAAATGACCGTTGGGAACGAGCAAAAGTGCTGCAATGGCTATTTTTTGAACAGTATAGTCATGAGCCTTATATCGCGACCTCCAGATTTTGGATTGCTGAACTGGGTAAAGCAGAAGAGTATCGGGAGGCACTTAACCAAAAGCGCGAACCGGGTTATGCTGCGCTCAAGGTTATGGAAAAACATCTAATGAATCACCAGTTCTTTGTTGGTGAGCGTTATACCATTGCAGACATCGCCTTGTTTGCTTATACCCATGTGGCGGATGAAGGTGGTTTCGATTTGACAGGATTTCCTTGCATATTGGCTTGGCTGGAACGAGTCAAAGCTCAGCCCAAGCATATTAGCATCACACAAACCTAAAGACTATGCATAAGATGCTGCGAAGGCGTCCAGAAATAACTTAATCATTATTTAGGTGTATGGTGAACATTCTTCACCCTACTCTTTGTTGTGTAATAAGATTTACTGAAGTTCCAGGCAAGTTAATGCGTGAACGTCTAAGTGAGTAGACCCAGCCGAGGGGGAGATGGGGGAAAGAGGAGATGTAAAAATTAGTAATAAATCTCACTCTATAGTAACAACAGACTCAGGAACCCGACATACCCAACCTAAGAAGCGCTACCATAAACGACTAAATCTCTTTACCATATAAATAAGTGTAGATTTCAAAACTGGATATGCGAGATTTATTTCGTGGCTATTACAAGCCTACGCCAGAAGAGTTAGCCAAAATCTGGCAGCAGTGTATCTTTTCTTTCGATGCCAATGTTTTGTTGCATATCTATAGTTACACTCCCGAAACGCAAGAGAGATTTTTTGAGATTATTAATGCCTTAAATGAGCGAATCTGGATACCTCATCAAGTTGCTTATGAATACCAGAAAAATCGCTTGTATGTTATTTCTGACCAAATTAAAGCCTATGCAGACATCGAAAGTATCTTAAACAAGAATTTCTATAACTTAAGGACTGAGTTATTCAAAGACCATAAGCGGCATCCTTTTCTTAACACACAAGAAATTTTAGAGCACCTAGAAAGTTCAATTGAAGAAATTAGAGCAAAAATAAAGCTAGCCCAAGCTAATCATCCTAACTATCTCGAAAAAGATAACCTTCGAGAAATCCTGACTGATTTATTGGAAGGGAAGGTTGGCAAACCCTATTGTGAGGATGAACTAGAAAATATTTATCAAAAAGCGGAGAAACGATTCAGTTATAAAAGACCCCCAGGATACAAGGATGCGAAGAAGCCTGTCCCTAAAAATTATGGTGATGTTGTTCTTTGGTTCCAGTTAATCGACTACGCTAGAGTTCAGCAAAAACCGATTATCTTTGTTACCGATGATGATAAAGAAGACTGGTGGCTAAAGTATGATGGGGAAACAGTTGAACCTAGACCGGATTTGATTCAAGAAATCATATCTGAGGTTGGGGTAGAAGATTTTAAATTTTATATGTATCACAGCGATCAATTTATTGATTATGCAGAGAAGTTTCTCAATCTACCAGTGAAGCCAGAAGCTGTGAAAGAAGCAAGAGAAATAATGCTTCAGGATTCAGCGACTAAGCGCATCCCTGTTGAGTCTAACTATCTCCGTAGTGTTGGCTATGATTCGTCAACTCAAGTGCTTGAAATTGAGTTTCGTAGGGGAGAAGTTTATCAGTATATTGACGTTCCTCCTACGGTTTATACAGAGTTAATGAATGCTCCATCGCACGGTAGGTATTTTAATACTAATATTAAGGAAGTTTACTCGTGTCGCAAGCTGGGTTAAGAAACAAACTGCTGTGTAAACTTGACTTGACGCTTAAGTATTATCTGCTGCTTTGTAAGTCCGAGAGCCAGCGGCTTGCAGGATTCTTCTCCAACTAGCAGAGCAGGATTTCTGCTTATGGATGTTGGGACAAGTTAAAAGCGATCGCCTTTGCCTTTCCACAGTGCCTTCTGGTAATTATCCGTCTTGATGGCTGTGGCAGTAGACAGAGTACCTATTGCTTAAACAAGCTTCTTCATATTGAAGAATAGAGGCTTATGTCCCTTTACTGCTGTGTGCCTATTTGCACAACCTCTTTGTCATTCCGCAAACCTCGAAGAACTCAAGCTTCTTACCCCTCAAACCTCAGTATTTAGTGAGTATCCGAAAGATCAGTATTTACTCTGAGCCAATTAGCCTAAGAAAGTGTCATAGATAGTTATAGGTACTGATTTTTCGAGATTTACACTGAGATTGCTGTGGTCATTAATACTTTGTTGAAGGGAAATATTAGAAAAGCGAACTTATACCGAGTTGCATTCAAAGATGGTACACCCAGTCGATAGAGAGTTGGGGAAAAGAATGTACTACATTTGACCGCAACTTGGTATTAACAACGGAAGGCACAGACTATTTATTGAGCCAACGTTGAACTTTAGCCACGACTAGCAGCGAATTGTCAAGGGACAGATTTTGAACAGTGTATGCTGAACCATTTGAACGACTTCTTCTCCGGAAACTTCATGTCTCATGGACATTGCTATCTCTGGAAGCCAGAATTGGTGTGGTTGCACGCCGGGTCGGACTTTTTGATTGCACTGTCCTACTACTCAATTCCCCTACTGCTAGTCTATTTTGTGCGTCGGCGTCACGATGTTCCATTTCAGGGGATTTTCTTCTTATTTAGTACCTTCATTTTGTCCTGTGGCACTACCCACTTGCTAGAAATCTGGACGCTCTGGCACCCTTACTATTGGGTAACAGGTTTCATGAAAGCGGTTACTGCGATCGCATCTCTGTACACCGCTTCCGAATTAGTATCACTGCTCCCACAAGCATTAGCCTTACCAAGTCCTGCCCAATTGGAAGCTGCCAACTATGCTCTAGAAAAGGAAATTGTTGAGCATCGGCAAACTGTAGCAGCACTCAAGCAATCACAACAACGGTTATCCCTCTTGGTGCAGCAAACACCAATGGCTGTCATTGAATGGAATCTTGATTGTGAGGTGAGTGAGTGGAACCCTGCTGCCGAGACAATGTTTGGTTATAAAAAGAGCGAAGCGATCGGACAACACGCCACCACATTGATGGTACCTGGATGTGACAAAGAACAGTTCAACAAGATTTGGCAAGACCTCTTGAGTTGTCAAAGCGGAAGCTGTAACAGTAACCAGCACTATACGCCAGATGATAGAAGCCTATTTTGTGAATGGTACAACATTCCTTTAATGGAACCAAACGGCTCCTGCGTTGGAGTTGCGTCCTTGGTGCAGGACATCACCAAGCGTAAAGAGGCAGAAGATGTCTTGCGTCGGGCGAATGAAGAATTAGAACAACGAGTAGAGAAACGAACTAACGAACTTTTCCAAGCCAATGAAGTTTTGCAAGCGGAAATGATTGAGCGTCAGTTGGCAGAGTCAGCACTCTGGGAAAGTGAGGCACGCTTGCATACGGTTGTCACCAAAGCACCAATTATTTTATATGCCACGGATAGTAACGGTAAGCTCAAACTTTTAGAAGGCAGAGGACTAGAGCGTTTAGGTCATCAACCGGGCAGATTCCTTAGAGAGTCAGACTTTGACCTGTACCGTGACCAACTAAAGATATTAGAAAATCTTCCTGATGTCCTTCAAAGTAGCGATCGCTCTTGGATTGTTAACGTAGGTGACTCGGTGTATGAAAATCGAGCAACACCAGTACGAGATAAAAACGACCAAGTCACAGAGTTAATTGGTGTAGCCACTGACATCACCCAACGTCAGCAAGCCGAATCTACCCTAGCCGAACGTGAACGTTACTTAGCTGCCTTAGTCGAAGTTCAGCACCGCCTATTGTCACTCAAAGGTGAGGAAAACTACTACTCGCTAATCCTAGAACTGCTGGGTCAAGCGGCTAACGCTAGTCACGTTTATGTCTTTGAGAACTCCCGCGACGCTAATGAGCAACTGCTACTCAGCAAGCGCGGACAGTGGAAAACAACCACACTCTCCTCCAAACCAGAGACGCACTCACCCCAGAATTTACCCTACAACGAATGTGTCCCCCGTTGGGCAAAGGTGTTGGCAAAGGGTAAAACGATAATGGGACGAGTGAGTGAATTCCCTGATCAAGAGCGTGTTGTTTTAGAGCGTATCGGGCTTTTATCCCTCTTGGTTTTACCCCTCACGGTGAACGAGCAGTTTTTTGGATTTATTGTCTTCGGCAACTGTGAAGAAGCACGAGTCTGGACAGCTTCGGAAGTAGATTTGTTGAGAGCAGCAGCAGCAGCCCTTTCTCTACAGCATGAGCGTTCTAAAGCTGAGGTTGCTCTCCGACAATCGGAAGCCCAGCTTAGAGAACAAGCAACCCAACTCGAACAAACCCTACACCAGCTCAAGAAAGCCCAAGCCCAACTGGTGCAAAGCGAGAAAATGTCAAGTCTAGGCTTGATGGTTGCAGGAATTGCCCACGAAATCAATAATCCCGTCTGTTTTGTTTATGGCAATCTCACTCCAGCTAGCGAATATATCCAGGAACTACTCGATTTAGTAGACCTTTACCGACAGCACTATCCAGTTCCAGTACCAGCTATTTCTGAGTACACACAAGAGATTGACTTGGACTTCCTGATGGAAGATTTGCCTGACCTCCTAGAATCGATGAAAGTGGGAGCTGAGCGTATCCGTGATATTGTCGCCTCTTTACGGACGTTCTCGCGGCTGGATGAGGCAAAAATGAAGCGTGTCAATATCCACGAAGGTCTCGACAGCACCCTTTTAATTTTGCAGCACCGACTTAGAGAAAAGCCGGGACACCCTAAGATTCAGGTGATTAAAAAGTACGCCACCCTACCATTAATCGAATGTTATGCAGGGCAACTCAACCAAGTGTTTACCAACATCCTGGCTAATGCCATTGATGCTCTGGAGTCCCACACCGTCAGCAGTGAGCAAGTAGAGAGTGAGATATTAAGTCCCCCTTCCTCACCTTGTATCCAGATTTGTACTGAAATCGTCGATAGTTTGGAATCACATCAAGACTCAAAAAACGTAGTCATCCGTATTCGTGACAATGGTCCTGGGATGACGGAGTCAGTGCGGCTTCGGCTGTTTGACCCCTTCTTTACGACAAAACCTGTCGGTCAAGGTACAGGTCTTGGATTGTCGATTAGCTATCAAATTGTAGTAGCAGAACACCGTGGGGAATTACGCTGCGTATCGGCACCGGGGCAAGGAACTGAGTTTTGTATTCAAATTCCAATTCAGCAGCCTAGTGTGAAATCATCGACTAACAGTAGTGTTGTCCCAGATTCACAGATGTTTCTTACGAAAGAGCGAAGGTTTCTGTAAGGTGTAACTGGCAACAGATGTTCTCCTATCTGCTAGAGGAAAAAGGCTCGCGCTATCCTTTGACAACGCCAACTGTATAAGCTTCCCGAATCTGCTCAACCCAATTGCAGAGATTATCTGTATTCAGGCGGTAACTCAACGGATGGGCAATCAGCCGTGCTGTACTCTCAAACAGCGTATCAATCTCAATCAAGCCATTCTCTTGCAACGTCCGACCTGTTGAAACCAAATCAACAATCGCCTCCGACATCCCTGTGATTGGGCCGAGTTCTACAGAACCGTAGAGTGGAATAATTTCTACTGGTAAATCCAGGTTATTAAAATACTCGCGAGCGCAGTGAACAAACTTTGAGGCGACGCGACCGTGAGGTGGTAGTTCCAAAGAACGTCGATAAGAGCTAGAAGCGCGTACCGCTACTGACATCCGGCATTTTCCAAACTGTAAATCTGCTAAATTAGCAACCTGAGACGCTTTCTCCCGCAGGACATCGTAACCAACAATTCCTAATTGGGCTTGACCATATTCCACATAAACCGGAACATCTTGCGCTCGTACTAGCAAGGCTTTAGCTGTGCCAGTAGGATCTTGAATCTGGAGTTGACGGCTTTTTGGGTCAAGAAAAGCACTAAAGTCTAAGCCAACCGATTGTAGGAGGCGGATGCTGTCAGAAAAAAGAGCGCCTTTTGGCAATGCGACAGTAATCATGAAAAAATTAAGTTCACGAGGAACAACTCGTATTAATAAATTAGTCAAGTTTTGTTATTTTATATGACCCAGCTCACTCTAGTTATTGGGAATAAGAATTATTCCTCATGGTCATGGCGTCCTTGGCTAGCCATGAAACAAGCTGGACTAGACTTTGCAGAGATACGCATTCCCTTAGATACCCCAACATCACATCAGGAAATTCGACGTTATTCTCCATCAGGCAGAGTGCCAGTTTTGCTGCACAACGACCTGACTATCTGGGAATCTCTAGCAATTTGTGAATATGTTGCAGAGGGCTTTGCACCAAACCTATGGCCAAAAGATACAGCCGCACGGGCAGTAGCTCGCTCAGTTAGCACTGAAATGCACGCTGGATTCGTAAGCCTACGCCAAAATATGCCGATGGATTGCCGTTCTCGACACCCTGGTTTGGGGATGAATGCGAGTGTGCAAGCCGATGTCGATCGCATTACGGCGATTTGGCGTGAATGTCGTGAAAAGTTTGGGGATGGTGGAGATTTGCTCTTTGGACATTTCACGATCGCAGATGCAATGTTTGCCCCTGTAGTCTCGCGGTTCGTCACCTATGAGGTGCATTTAGATTCAGTTGCACAGGCTTATGCTGAGGCCGTTTGGGCACTTCCAGCGATGCAGGAATGGGTACTAGCTGCAAACAACGAGGTCGAAAGCATTGAGACTATTCAGCATTAAGGGAAGGATAATAAAAGCTAGATAGGTGAAAGCTGATAGCTAGCACAATGCGAATCCTTTTAGTTGATGACGAAGTTGAGCTGACTGACCCATTGAGTCGAGTATTGAGTCGTGAGGGTTATGGTGTTGATGTCGCTTACGATGGAGCATCGGGTAGGAGGTTAGCATCACAAGACATTTATGACTTGTTGATTTTGGATTGGATGCTGCCACAACTGTCGGGTTTGGCAATTTGTCAGCAATTGCGATCACAAGGACGCACCACACCCGTTCTCTTCCTGACGGCGAAAGACACTCTAGATGATCGAGTACAGGGATTAGATGCGGGTGCTGATGACTATCTAGTTAAACCATTTGAACTGCGAGAATTACTCGCAAGAGTTCGCGCCCTCTTACGGCGTTCTGCGGCTACAGACACCAGTACCAGTCAACGCCTACGAGTAGCAGGACTAGAACTCGACTTGGACAATCAGCTAGCTTATCGCAGTGAACGCTTGATTGAATTGTCAGAAAAAGAAAGTCAACTGCTGGAATACTTTATGCGCCACAGTGGGCAATTATTGACTCATGGGCAAATTTATCAACACTTGTGGGTAGAAGACGAACAGCCGAGTAGTAATGTTGTTGCGGCTTTAATTCGTTTGTTGCGTCGCAAAATTGAGGCAAAGGGTGAAACGCCGCTAATCCACACAGTCTACGGTAAAGGTTATCGCTTTGGAGATAGTGGTTAGAAGCTATCAACTATACGGTGCAAGCTTTTTATCAATCTCAACTTAATTAAAACAGGCGATTGAAACTGCGGAAGATTAACTCGACTGTGGCTGAGGAGTTTATCCGGCTGTATTTAGGTAGTGATTCAGTTGGGGATGAAGAGTCGTCGTAGGGTGAGGGATGCGATCGCAGAAAACTCACGATAAACCCATAACAAGTAATCATCACTCTGATTTAGGAGGATGCCAACCAGCCCGTTGTCTTACCCGTTGACGGGTAGCTTCAGGGAGATCGCTCATGGGGATAAAGGCGATTGCAAACCACGCTGAACGGCTTGGGCTAATGCTTCTGACTTGCGGAGTTGTCCAAGCTGGTAATATTTGCAAGAGCGCAAGCAATTCGTAACGTTCTGCTTCACTCAATCCAGTTGTTTTTCCTCGTTGTTGAAGTTCACCAAGTCGCTGATTTTGCACAGCATCCATTTTAGAATCCGCTAATGCCAGTACCTCTGCATCGGAAAGACTGGATACGCTTGGATATGAACCATCCTCAGACAGGTTCTCCCAGGTAGGCAACAACATCTCTAGTGCATCAGCAAGAATTGCTGCGACATCTCGCTCTTGTTGCCTCTCCAAGACGTTTGACATATTCGACTAAGTTTTCTGGCAGGGTAAGCGTCACTTCAACAGCCATGTTTCAATCTGCCTAAACTTGTTATCTCAAGTATAGATTGCCGTCTAAGGATAAGGAGCAGTTGTAGGGGATGAATTGAGTCCAAACAAACTCAGCCGATGCGATCGCATCGGCTGAGCCAGGGTAGAAACTTCGCTTAGTTGTACAAGGCGACAGCTCTAAGGGTTCTATATCCCTTACTTAACAAACAGCATTTCTTGATAGGTCGGTAAAGGCCAGAAATCATCGGCTACTTCCTCTTCAAGCGCATCGGCATATTCTCGCACCTTGTCCATTAACGGACAAATTGTTTGGGCAAAATATTGCATGTGGTCTTCCAGTGAGGCAAAATCGTGTTTGCCCATCGCCGCACTAAGTTTGCTGACGTTATCCATCATCAATCGAATCAGCGATGCCACTTTTTCGGCGCTTTCCTTGTCCAATTCGATACCGATCGCTTTGGAGTTGGCGATCGCTGTGGACAGTTCAGATAGATACCGAACCGCAGCGGGGTAGATGATGGTTTTTGCCATACTCACCACTAGTTTGGCTTCGACTTCAATCGCCAGCGTATACTGTTCGGCATAAACCTCAAATCGGCTTTCTAGCTCAATTGGCGTGAGTACACCGAGTCGGTTGAATAGTTCTTCGATATGATCGGCTTTTAAGACAGGTAACGCATCGGCTGTCGTCCGCAGGTCAGCTAAACCCCGTTCTTCAACCGCCATTTTGTGCCATTCTTCGGAATAGCCGTTGCCACCAAACACCACGGCGCTGTGCTTGTCCATCACCTCTTTGAGAACGGTTTTGGCAGCAGCATTGAGGTCAGCTCCCTTAGCCATCTCGCTCTCTAAGGCATCGGCAATCCAGATCAAGGAATCTGCCATGATCGTGTTCATCGCCACGAGTGGACCCGAAACGGACTGACCCGAACCGACTGCCCGGAACTCAAATCGGTTGCCCGTAAAGGCAAAGGGCGAAGTGCGGTTGCGATCGCCAGGGTCTTTGGGGAACACTGGCAACGTGTCTACGCCGAGTTCCATTACCCCAGCGTGGGCAGAACTGGTTGGCTGTCCCTGGCTAATTTGCTCAAACACCTGCTCTAGTTGCGTTCCCAGATAAACCGAGATGATTGCCGGGGGAGCCTCATTCGCACCCAAGCGATGATCATTACTAGCTGTGGCAACAACTGCCCGCATCAGGGGGCCATACTTATGCACGCCCCGAATCACCGCCCCACAGAACAGCAAAAATTGCATATTTGCATGGGGAGTATCGCCTGGATCGAGCAAATTGCCTTGAGTGGCGTTGCCAACCGACCAGTTGACGTGTTTCCCAGAACCATTAATTCCAGCAAACGGCTTCTCGTGCAAGAGGCAGACAAAGCCATGTTTCTTCGCCGTACTCTTGAGGATGGTCATTGTTAACTGCTGGTGATCGCTGGCAACATTGGCGGCTTCAAAAAATGGCGCAATCTCAAACTGACCCGGAGCCACTTCGTTGTGGCGAGTTTTTGCCGGAATGCCTAGCCGATACATTTTCTCTTCTACGTCCTGCATGAACACTTGGACGCGATCGGGAATGGCACCGAAGTAGTGATCATCAAATTGCTGACCTTTGGCAGGGGGTTTGCCAAATAGGGTTCTGCCTGTTAGCAGCAAATCGGGACGACTATGGGCAAAATGAGCATCAACCAAAAAGTATTCTTGCTCTGGACCACAACTGGAGTTGACTGGCGCAACTTCCGTGTGTCCCAACAGCTTTAGCAGGCGGGTTGCGGCTTTGTTCATCGCTGCATTCGAGCGCAACAGGGGCGTTTTCTTATCTAGGGCGACACCTGTCCAGGAGATGAACACGGTGGGAATGCACAAGGTGACACCATTGTCGGTTTCCATCACATAGGCAGGACTGGTGACATCCCACGCCGTGTAGCCGCGAGCTTCAAAGGTAGAACGCAGTCCACCATTCGGAAAGGACGAGCCATCCGGTTCACCCTGCACTAGAACTTTCCCGGTAAATTCAGTAATGACGCTGCCATCCCCTTGCACCGAAATGAAACCATCATGCTTTTCAGCCGTTGCATTCGTCATTGGGTAAAAGACGTGCGCGTAATACAATGCCCCTTTAGACGTTGCCCAATCTTTCATCGCCGCCGCCACGGCACCCGCTACCGATACATCCAGTTTTCCGCCTGTTTGAATCGTATTCTTGACAGATTTATAGACATCTTTGGGCAAGCTTGCCTGCATTTTGCTCAGCGTAAATACATCCGTTGCCCACAGCGCTTCTAGTCGCTGCGGCATCTTGGGCGGTAAGGGTTTGCGATCGGTGACTTGAGTGACAGCTTGAACGCGCAATTCATGGGTCATGATGATTGATTCCTAAAAATGTGGGGTTTATGTGAGCGTGCAACATCGACTCTCGCAACTATGAGGACAACATTGTTAATAACATTCACCGTGGGTGAATGCTTACTACACTTGTGGGACAAAGAACTGCTCGTTGCGGGGCGGACGCACATAGTCATGAGGGGCGCTCTTGCGAGGCGGCAGTTCCAGGGGTTCCGGAGTCATATCCACATAGGGAATTTTGCTCAAAAAATGGCTAATGCAGTTGAGGCGAGCGCGTTTTTTGTCGTCCGCTTCCACTGTGAACCAAGGGGCTTCGGGAATGTTGGTGTGGGCAAACATCGCGTCTTTTGCCTGAGAATATTCCACCCAGCGATCGCGTGACTCCAGATCCATTGGACTCAGTTTCCAGCGACGAGCCGGATCAGTCGTGCGAGACTGGAAGCGGCGCTCCTGCTCCTCATCACTCACCGAGAACCAATACTTCAGCAAAACAATGCCAGCTCTGACCAGCATCCGCTCGAATTCTGGACAGGTTTGCATGAATTCCTGGTACTGCTCATCGGTGCAGAAGCCCATAACGTACTCAACTCCGGCACGGTTATACCAACTGCGATCAAAACAGACGATTTCACCCGCAGCCGGAAGATGCAGCACATAGCGCTGGAAGTACCATTCGGTCTTTTCGCGATCGCTGGGCATCCCCAATGCTACGACTCGACAGCCACGTGGATTCAGCGGTTCGGTGATGCGCTTAATCGTACCTCCCTTTCCTGCGGCATCGCGCCCTTCAAATAGGATGACGATGCGGGCACCTGTATGCTTTGCCCAGTATTGCATTTTTACCAGTTCTACCTGTAGACGGGCAAGTTCTTTTTTGTACTCTTTGTTAAGGAGCTTAGAACCGCTTTCGCGCTCAGATGTATGGTAAAGCTCTTTCCGTTCTGGGGTTTTGCTCAGCTTGGCTTTTTTCTTGCCCTTATCCTTTTTTTTCTTGTTCTTGGTTTCTTTCGGTTCTGCGGCTAGAGGCCCTACCGTTGCGGTTGGCGAATGGCTACCGTTCATATTTTCGGTTTCCATAATTGTCCCTACATGACATGAGAGGGGTACGGAGCAAGTAACAGCGAACTGATGGAAATTGGGGACGCAAAGTTCAAGAAAAACACAGCCTTTGAATCTGCACTGAATCTGGAAACCTGATAGTTGCTGAATTCTGAGGCAATGTATCAAAAACTGAGGCTTACAACCTTACAATACCCTTAAAGTCCTGAAAAATTTCTTAGACAGATGTAACAGAAAATTTAATTAAACTCTTAACCTATAATCGCTATGCTCCACTAAAGGTATCTCCTACTCGCCTATAGTAGAAACAGAAAAATAAGACTTTTGTATCGAAAGCAACTAAAGAAGCACACTCATCAAACCGTGGAAAATTTACTGTAGTTTCTGTAGTTTCGTCCAAAGTGGCTTGTGAAAACTATGAACAATGACAATCACTAATCGGGAACTGCAACTTCTTTTCCATTACCTATTATCAAAAAGGCGATCGCTTTTTCATGAAAATTGGGTCTAGCTTCTGCTTAGCAGACACCCCACTCACTGAGGCATCTTATAAGCGGAAACTAGACCCAGCTAGTTCTTAGGCTAAATTATCTCTTTAGCGTTTGCCCCGATAAGGCACTTTGCTCAGGTAATCAATACTAGACGCTGAGACATTTTGCGCGTAGGTGCGCTTGGAATTGACGTTTGCCGCCATATCGCGATACTTGCGAGGGTCGCCTTCCTGAAGTTGACGCTCCTGGTACTTACGGCTGTAGAACTTCTCCACCGTAAAGCGCCAGTCGGTTTTAACCGTACCAACAACTTCGCGGTAGTCTTCGCCGTAGCGGGGAGTCACCAAGTTAATCGGACGACCTTCCATACGCTTACGCTGGTAAGGCACAGTGTAATCACCAAACGCTTCGGTATACTCTTCGCTGTCAATCAGAGCATCCACAAAACCATAGAAGCCGAGAGTGCCAATCTTAATTGACCAAGCAATCTCTTCCTCTTTGTTATAGGGGGCACGACCCAGAAAGCGCTTGAGGCAAACTTCAACAAGCCGATAGTTGTTATTGCTTTCAACCACCAAGCGATAAAACGCTTCAGACTTCGCGATACCACGAACAAAGTCGCGCACAGTGAGTGTCCGGTTCTTAAGCTGAGATTCCAGAGCTTTCTGACGATTCACTTGGAGAACAGCGTGTTCACTGTAAAGCTGGCGATAGACAGCATTAATCAGCCCAAGTATTTCAGCCGCAGAATTGGTGTCTTCCAGACGACAAATGTACGGAGTATCTTCGTCTTCGTCAGCTACCCCAAAGCTACGAACCCTCACATTTTGGGTTGTGGGCTTGTATTGCAGTAATGGCAATGCCATGTAAAAATCCCCCTTTTAGACTATTACAAAAACTTATCAGATTTCAGCGTTTTTGTTGATGCCCATAATTCAATTTGAGCATGACTTTGACCGCCTACAAAACTTTTGCTTGATTGCCCCAAGATTAACGCAGTGGGAAACTAGCAGAAGTGTCAACGGAAACAGGTACTCCCGATGGCGTATCCCGTGTCATATCAGGAATCTTGATATTATCTGTCTGTACCGTCACCGTATTAGTCATGGCTTTTGGCTTAATTGACCTTGCCATATCCAAGAAGTTACTGACAGCGCCCCACTTGTAACGCTCATCTTCCAGTTTGTCGCGCCAGTATTCACTATAGCGGGGTGTTACTAAGTTAAAGGGACGACCTTTATAGCGACGCCGTTGATAAGGAACCGTATTCTCGCCAAAATTTTCTAAGTACTCTGGGCTATCAATCAAGGCATCTACAAAACCGCCCCAACCTAAGGTGGCGATTTTGATTGACCAGGCAATCTCTTCATCTTTGTTGTAAGGTTCACGACCCAACAATCGTTTGAGCGTCAATTCAACGACTCGATAGTTAGAATTTGGCTCGACAACCAAGCGGAAAAATGCATCAGATTTCGCTATCCCCCGAACAAAATCACGCACAGTAATCGTACGATTTTTGAGTTGCGATTCTAGGCTAGTCTGACGATTAGATTTAAGGATTTCATGTTCACTCAAAACTTGTCGGTAAACTGCCCAGATTAATTCCAGAACATCATTCTGATCCAGGCAGTCTTCTGTACGATAAATCCGAGGGGTATCTTCACTGGGGACTTCATAACCTGAGACTCGCTGATTCTGCGAGGAGGGTTTGTAGTTTAAGAGAGGTATTGACATTGGGTTGGTTATTAGTTGTTGGTTGTTAGTTGTTTGGGGTTGATGGACTAATTGACCAATGACGTTGTTAAGTTGTGGGTCTTCTGTAAAGGTAGCGGTAGGGTAGAGCCACCTCATTACGACCAATAACAGGTTGTGGCGTAGCAACTTTGCGGGTCATGTCGGGCAGTGGTCTACTTGTCGCTTGAGAAATTGCCCGATCTTTTGTCCGTTGATAGTTGACTCCACCGGGGCTGATACTCCGTGCCATTGACAAAAAGGTGTCGGGAATGGCTTGGCGAACTCCCCGTTGCGCCGATTGACCAGAGACTTGAACTTGATAGTAAGAACCCTCGAAACTAATCTGACGCGCGCGCCAGTAATCACTGTAGCGGGGGTTAACCAGGTTAAACGGGCGGTCTTTGTAGCGACGACGCTGATAAGGCACGATCGTATCCCCGAAGTTTTGGCGATATTCTTCGCTATCAACTACAGCATCAATAAAGCCAGATAAGCCTTTGGTCGCAATCACAATTGACCAAGCGATTTGCTCGTCTTTGTTATAGGTAGCGCGACCGAGAAAGCGCTTGAAGGTAATATCAACTAAGCGATAGTTGGAGTTAGTGTCTGCAACCAGTGTCCGATAAACATCGGTTTTACCTAGTCCTCGGATAAAATCGCGCACGGAGATAGCCCGATTTTTTAGCTGAGATTCTAGGTAGGGTTGCCGATATGTTTCGAGAATCAGATGTTCACTAAAAATTTGGCGGTAGCCTGCCCAAATCAACTCCTTAATCTCGAAGTCTTCACTAGTTGGAGTTAGGCGGTAATATTGGAAATCATCCTCGTCGGGAACTTCGTAGCCCTCGACGCGCTGATTCTGAGAACTTGGTGTAATTTCAAGGAGAGGAATCGACATAGTTATTAGTTATTGGTTGTTGGTTATTGGTTATTAGTTGTTGGTGATTAGCTGCTAATAATAAACAGCAAACAACTAACAACCATTCTTTTGTTGTGCCATCAATACTCGCGATCGCACAGCTAAATCTGCCTCGGATGAAAGCATTTGCTCAAACCGATTTCTGATTCGCTCAATCATGCCAGTTGCATTGGCTGCCAGTGCTTCTAAGCCGACAATGGCGGCGTAGCGATTTGCCCATTCGGCATCTTGAGAAACGTCTAGAAGTGTTTTTAATGCGAGATCTTGTGCCTCCTGTCCCTGCTCAGGTGACAGTTGGTGCCATTGCAAATTTCCCAGCCCTTTAGCGGCAGCACGGCGCACACTGGGGGCAAAGTCGCTGGCGGCGGCTGTAACCAAGACATCAAGGGCACGGGGGTCAGCAATTGTCGCTAACGCCCGAATCGAATAGGCTCTTGCTCCGTAGTTATACTCATCCAACTGGTTCAAAAGTGGCATCACTGCCGCTTCCCCCAGCCCAATCAGTCCCTCAACCGCTATTACTGCTGCTTCTGGGTTGTTGTAACCCAACACGGTAATTAGCGTAGGAATTACCTCTTCTGAGTTGGTAGCGACCAATGCCCGCACAGACTCGACCAGCCCTTCGGCAGAATTTGCCTGTTCAACAGCCTGGATGAGTGCTTGGATACGGGTAGAGTCGATCATATCAGTGTGTCAGTGATCAGTAGTCAGTAGTCAGTGGTCAGTCGCTTAAGAAACAACTGACAAGTAACTGCTGACAAAACTACAAAAGCGAATCCATCAGCTTCATTACCCGGATGGTGTCATCAGAAAGCGTATTGGCTTCGGGTGTTAGCTGATGTTCCAGCAGTCCTTTAAGGGCAATGAGCTTGAAGCTGTTTTCGGCTGAGGCAGTTGCGATCGCTTCGGCAGCGGGTAGATACCCAATTGCACCGAGGTCTGATAAAGCGACTCGGCGCAATACAACATCTTGCCCCTGTAAGGCTTGGACTAGGGGTTTCCCATAAGCCTCGTCCCTAGTTAGCTGATACATCGCTCGCGTTGCGGCATACTGCAACCGCCGTGCCTGATGTTCTAGGAAGGGTTTAATCAATGGAATCGCTTCAGTCGCCTTCAGCGTCCCTAGAGCTTCGATCACTGCCTCACAGGGTTGGGTAAAGTGGGGGCGTCCTGGTACTCGCTCAGCAGCAGCAAGTCCACTGCTGAGCAATTGCATTAATGGGGAGACAGCGGCTCGGTCACCTAACATTTCCAGAGATTGAGCCGCTGCTTCTCGCACGTAAAAGTCCGAGCAGTCTAAGCAACGGATTAACCCTGGCACGGCTCTTTGATCACCTAGCTTACCCAAGGCTCTTGCAGCATTACGCCGCAGCGGATACCCACCCAATTCTGTCCGATCAGCTTCGTCGTCTAGGGCTTCAATCAAGGCGTCTACCACGGCTGGTTCTGAGACTCGGAATTTGCCTAGCCACCAAGCGGCGTAATAGCGGAGACTCAAATCTGTGCCGCGCAAGTTGGCGATCGCTTCTTCCACTGTCAGCGCCGGAGCGGCGGTATCACTCGACGCCTCTGGATTGAAATCGGTCATTCGTTCGGTCTCAGCCTTCAGCTTTTGCTTTTTTTCTGTCGCTTTCGCTATCGGGTTTTAGGGCTGATTCAGCAGTCAACGGCTCAATGCTGACGATTCTCCCACCCAATCGGGCAATCCGCTGCATTTCTTCGTTCATCCGGGAATACGGTACCGTCATGAACACACTGCCGCTACGGCGAATCTCATAGTTATTTTTGTCGGTTTCTTCGTTCTGACGTAAGCCGACAACTTCATAGCGAAAGACACGGCTTCCTGCTGAGTTGAGACCACCGGTACCTACTGCTGTTTGACCAAACATCGCTTTAATAATCTCCTAATCTGGGTTGTTGGGGATTGGGGATTAGGGATTGGGGATATTTCCTAGTCCCTAGCCCCTAGTCCTCTCTTAAGCTGGTGTTATGCTGACGATTTTTCCGCCTTGGCGCTGAATTTGCTGCATTTTGTCTGATAGCCTTTCGTAAGGCACCAGGTAGGCAGTGCTGCTACGGCGTAGCTTCGGATAGCCGGGACCGCGTAGGCTAGTTACTTCAATGCGATAAACGCGATCGCCTGTTCCTACAGCATTACCGAGGGCTTTTTTCGGAGCAATATCGCTAGAGGCACGGAATGACCAGTTTTCGTTACTACCAGACGGTCCAATAATAGAGGAGGCCCCGTTAGCTGCTAGCTCACGCGCTAAGCGAGGGAACGAACCACCGACCTGAGAGCGATCGCTATTGGCATAGCCACGATACAGTTGGAACATCCGGTTAAAACCGACAGTTTTTTGCCCCGTTTGTGTGGCAAAACCGCGATAGTAAGGGACAACACTGTCGCCAAAATTGGTTTGATACTCTACAGAGTCGATATAAGAATCAACCTCTGTCTCATACCCCTTCTCGTGGTACAGGTCTAGGTGATAGACCACTTCTGACTCATCGTAAGGTGCGCGACCCAACAGATGCTTGTAATTCAGTTCAATAAACCGGGTTTGAAAATTGTTGTAGAAAAACTTGGATTTGTATAGCTCCGACTTGGCAACGGAACGCACGAATTCTCGCACGCTGATATCCCCATCGCGTAGGAGCGATTCGGCACTTGTAAGCCGTTCAGACTTCATCAAATAGTCGTTGCCCAAAACCTGACGGTAGACGGCACGAATCACCGCTTCAATATCTTCTTTCGTGGCATGGGGGCGTAACTCAATCTTCGGCGCATCACTAAATGCTGAAGTGCCTAACCGTGAGGCTGCTGATGTAATTGCCATTTGTTTAACTCTCCCAACAAGCTAGCTTTTTAGTTGTTCGTTGTTAGTTGTTCGTTATTAGTTGTTCGCTTTTCAGAACTAATAACTAATAACCAATAACTAATAACTAACCCATAGATACAACAAAGCCCGGAGAGATAAGCAGTTGAAGCACGATTTGAAAGCGTTTCACCTGCATACCTTTCCGGGCACGCCTATGCAATTAGCTCAGGGCATTAATCGCATAGTCGATGTAGGTGTTAGCTTCGTTAGCCGCTTGACCACTCAAACCATGATTGGATTTGATGTGCTTGAGGGCTTCAACGTACCAGCTAGGAGACAACTCGAATGCACGGTTGATTTCATCTAAACCAGCAACGAGGTACTCATCCATAGGACCTGTGCCACCAGCAACACAGCAGTAGGTCACCATACGCAGGTAGTGACCGATGTCACGAGCGCACTTGGACTTACCACGGCTGTCAGACGCATACTGAGGTCCTTGCATCTGGGTGGTGTAAGGGAATTTCTGGTACACCGCTTGAGCAGCACCGTCAATCAGCTTTTGAGCGTTTTGGGTCAAAGCACGAGCCGCTTCCATGCTTGCGGCTGCACGATCAAAGCGACCATTAACAGCTTGCAACTCAGTGTTGCCCAAAAAACGACCTTGGGTATCAGCAGCAGCGATCGCTTCAGTAATTGGGGTTTTCATTCTTGACTTAGTCTCCCTCTTAGTTTCAAGTTTTTTAACAAACAGTAATTCTTAGGCAACAGCAGCAGCAGCGCGGTCGAAGTAGCTAGCGAGTTCAGACATCAACTGGCTGCAATCGCCTTTGGTGATGCCGTTGGGGTCATTAGCGATTGAAACCGCAGCATCCTTCATCTTCTGAACGCCAACTGATACGGAAGAGCCAGGGGTTCCCAAAGCTTGATAGGTTTCACGCAGACCATTGAGGCAGCGATCATCTAACACGCTGGAGTCACCAGCCATCATCGCGTAGGTGACGTAGCGCAGAATGATTTCCATGTCGCGGAGGCAAGCTGCCATCCGACGGTTGGTGTAAGCGTTACCACCAGGAGCAATCAGCTGGGGTTGCTCTTCAAACAGAGCGCGAGCCGCATCGGTCACGATGGTGGAAGCGTTGCTGGTGATGCGATTAACGGTATCCATGCGCTTGTTACCGTCTTTGACCATGTTGGTCAAGGCATCCAGTTGCTCGGTGCTCAAGAATTCACCTTTGGAATCTGCTTGAGAAACAACCTTGGCGAATGCATCTAACATGAACTCAATCTCCTACTGACTTGGTTAAGAGTGGTTGTGGTTACAAAGTAAAGCTCCACTTTAGGGAAGCCAATCTCATTCAAAATTCTGAATGCGATCGCTATTGGTCAAGAACAGACATCTGTAAAATCACTGGCTTTTTCAGGCTGCTCACTCATGCCGTTCGCTACCCATACAAAGAGTAACTAAACAAATATTCATGCATGAATTATGAGAAAAATTGGTTCTTTTATGAGAAACGAGCGAGCTTGATAAATCAGTATTTATTTAACTTTTGTCTGTCATTGATCCCCTACAGGTAACTTTTATACAACGCCATTGGGGCATTATTCGTTACAAATCATGAAGTTTTTTCTACCTAAGTCAAGAAGGGCTTGAAACCCTTACGAGGCAAAGTTTATACCGTCCACTACCTAGAGAGTTATGCAGATCTAGGTAAGTATTTTTACCTAGAAAAATATTGAAAAGTGTAATTTTATTTTTTCTTAAGATTCTGCTGAAACCAAGTCGAATCAATCAATTGCAGATTTTGGATAAGTGCCAGTTATAAAGCTTATTTGTAAAGATTATTTAACTTATATTTGGGTTTGGGAGCCATCAACTCGTGATTTTCCCTGAACAGGACGGGAGAAAATGCCGGGGATAGGGATATGGGAAGCGTGTGCTGTCTGTAGAACTCCCAATTGCAAGTTGAGATTTTTAGTTCGGAGGAACCCCTCGCTTCCGGAGAACGTCCAGCAGGGTGTTAAAGGTTTTGGGAATAGGAGCAGTCACCGAAATCCGCTCCTCCGACACAGGATGCTGTAATGTGAGTCGCCACGCATGTAGGGCTTGACCCGGAAGATTGACACCGACAGAACGACCAGCGCTGTAAACAGGGTCACCGACAATAGGATGTCCAATATAGGCGCTATGAACCCGAATTTGGTGGGTACGTCCCGTTTCTAGTTGAAAGTACATGAGGGTGTAGTTGCCGAGTCGTTCTTGGACTTGCCAATGGGTAACAGCTAGCCGTCCTCCTTTCTCCAGTGGCACCACAGCCATTTTTTTGCGGTCTACAGGATGACGCCCGATGGGTTGGTCAATCGTGCCGTTGTCAGATGATGTTGCCCCATAAACTACACCAAGATATTCTCGTCGGGCGGTTTTTGCTTTTAGCTGAGCTTGCAGGTGTTGATGAGCTTGGTCTGTTTTAGCGATCGCAATTGCCCCCGTTGTATCCTTGTCCAAACGGTGGACAATTCCAGGGCGTTGAACGCCACCAATTCCCGCAAGATTTTGGCAGTGAGCAAGAAGAGCATTAACAAGAGTACCGCTTTCGTGTCCTGCGGCAGGATGGACGACGAGGTCAGCAGGTTTGTTGACAATGATGAGGGAGTCATCCTCGTAAAGAACATCCAGGGGGATAGCTTCGGGTTGCAAATCCAGGGGGATAACTTCAGGAATGGTGAGGGAAATGCGATCGCCTAATTGCACCATTGTTTTTTTGGAGGTGCAAGATTTACCGTTAATCTGCAAGCTACCTTGTTCAATTAGCTGTTGGATACGCGATCGGGATAGGTCAGGTAATTCTTGAGAAAGATAGCGATCAATGCGTAAGCGTTCACCGCGAGTGTTTCCAATGAGTAACCCACTATCAGCATCACCCTTTTCTTCAACTTGTAGATTAATTTCGGTCACAGATTGTCTAGATTAATTCCCGTTCTTGTAGTCGAATGCGATCGCATTCGACTCATTCCAATATGGTAGTGAAAAATCAACTTGACTGCTCTTTCTTCTGTATTCTGAATTTCTCACCCTGAGTCGATTCAATTTTGCTGTTGCTAGCCTATGAGCCGTCTAAAAAGCAATTCGTTCCCTGCTAAAAAATTGAGTAAGAACTTTAGTAGTCTTTGGTTATTAGAATTAAATGCAGAGTATTTTTATCTAGCAATTTGAGTAATCAATTAGTAGGAACAGTTTTAGCTTGGGATCAGCGTGTATTTCGACAAACTAATGTTGAGTAATATAGTCCTCAACTTGCAATCTTCCGTCTTTTTTATAACCTATTATCTGAATTTACACCTTGAAGCCATACCAGCACTAGGAGAAGTGGTTCCTTATTTTTATCTGACATTACAGGAAAGTTGGATTGGGAATTGGAACAAATAATCTAAGAGCCAAACTCCCGAATCCAAAATCATGGCATTGGGACCGCACACCCAGTTTGTCTGACCCCAGATTGCCAGTATTGGGTATTTTGATACTGTATGTTGTGCTAGGTATTACAGTTTTGGGATTTAACCGTTCTCCCCTACGCACAAATATTTATGTTTCCAACGTCCACGAAAAGCGGCAAGCGGAAGGTAGTTTGCTGTGGATGAATGCGGGAAATGTAGATAGAGCTAACTGTTTACGTCAGGCAAACGTGATGTCAGGAATCGATCCATCCAGCTTTCTAAATAGACTCGATTCTTCTGTTGTTGCTTTGCGTCAGTCGTGTTTAGGGGATAAGGTGCCAATCCAAAAATTGTTGCTGTCGTAACACAAAACATTGATTTTTGGAAACTAATGCAGATCTGCACCCGTAAGTCATTCTCACCGCGACGCGATCGCTTATAAATTTCGTGGAGATAGTCAGGTAGATAATGACGCATATCCTGCATCAGAAGGGTGGGGGGAATCCCTGCACCACCAATCGGTAAGGGGTCAGCATACAATGCCCCGTAAGCAAATCTACTCTGATCTGGGGAAATCTGATTGGCTTGAGCATTATAGGAAACTGTTCCTCGGAATGGCGTTCCCCGGAAGAAGACTGCCTCAACATAAGGCACTGCTGTATCAGCGAGAAACGTCAATCCTAAGGATTTGGGAAGGATTTCATACGTCTTTCCACGAATCGTTGCAGCATAAGTAATTGGCAAGTTAGCATTTTCTACCAAACCCGTTTGAATATGCTCAACAACTTGGGGAATTGAGGTGATTTCTCCATTTTCATAGCGGTCAGCTAATTCAAGGAACATATCACTCATCACCCGCCAAAATTGCCCCAACCCACTGTAATAAGCCAACTGGCGCACGAGTTCGGGTAAAAAGTCAGGAAATAGCCAGTTTAGCCCCTGCATCAAGGGACTAGCTTTAAATCGTGCCTGAATCGCTTGTTGCGATCGCTTTTCAAACTCCGGTGTATCCAGATAGGCATCTAACCCGCCGCCCCCGTGCCAGAACATCGCTTTCATGCAGTATTCGGCATACTCAAAATTAATGCGATCGTGCCACCAGTGACGCAACAACTTTCCTAGCGAAACTTCCCCGTTAAAGTATTTAAAAAAGGGAAAAAACACTAAAAATTGGTGTTCTGCAATGTAATTAAGATTGCGGGAGTAGGCATCAAGAACAATGCCATAACTCTTGAGAATTCCAACAACCTCCATAACATTTTCCGGTGAATCTGGCAGTAGTCCCTCACCAGCAATCAGCTTTTGAATATAGTCTTCTAGAGGATGGTTACGGGGCTTTTTCTTGCTAAGTACCATTTACGTTCTCTTAAATCGTTTTATAAAGGTGCTTTCAACGTAGATTCCACACTTGCCTGTGAAGGCGCTTGCAGTGCAACTGTCGTTGCTGGCGGCGCAAAAGCCGCTACCGTTGTTTCGGAGATTCTTGTTAGCCATCCCGGCTGTACTCCCAGAACTACGATCAATATCGCTAAAACAATCGCTGGTAGGCACTCACTCCAGTACACTTTTGGTAAATCGATCACCCGTATAGACAGACGGCCAAAGAAAGCACGGTCGAGCAAAATTAAAAGGTATACAGCCGTTAAGCCAGTACCAATCATACAAAGAAGAGTTTGTGCTGGAAATACAGGAAAACTGCCTCGGAACACCAGGAATTCTGAGATAAATCCCACCATTCCAGGGATACCTGCACTTGCCATTGCTCCTACTACCATCAGGCTGCCAATTAACGGTAAGCCTCGTTCAGGATTGAGCAGACCATTGAGGACATCTAAATCTCGTGAGCCAGTCTTTTTATAAACCACACCCACTAGCAAAAACAGTAGCGCTGATATCAGACCATGGCTGACCATTTGCAGGACGGAACCTGCTAGTGAGAGAGGGGTGGCAGCAGCAACAGCAAGGAGAATATAGCCCATATGCCCGACGGAACTATACGCCACCATTTTTTTCATATCTCGCTGTGCGATCGCATTTAGCGAACCGTACAGCACACTCACTACTGCCCAAGTCGCTAGGAATGGTGCCACAGTTGCCCAAGCCTCAGGAAACAACCCTAACCCAAACCGCAATAAACCATAGGTGCCTAACTTCAGCAGCACACCCGCTAATAGGACAGAAATGGGTGTAGATGCCTCAACGTGAGCATCCGGCAACCAAGTGTGGAACGGTACCAAGGGAATCTTGATCCCAAAGCCAATCAAAAGCGCTCCTAGTAGCAACAATTGACTAGTTTGAGATAGTGAAGACGCCAACGCCACAGCTTCGGTGTAAGCAAAGCTAGTTGCACCACTCAAAAACACTACACCCAAGAATGCTGCCAGAATTAACGCTCCGGATACCGCTGTATAGAGGAGAAACTTCGTTGCCGCATAGCCCCGTCGTTGCCCTCCCCAAATTGCGATTAACAAATACAGTGGGATGAGTTCCAGCTCATAAAATAAGAAAAATAGTAGTAAGTCTTGAGCGAGAAAAGCACCTGAAACTCCAGCATTTAATAAAAAGATCAAAGCGTAATAGAGTCGCGGTCGGTCAAGATTCTCATCTGTACTATAAAGAGCAATTCCTGTCAGTAACCCATTCAATACCAGCAATGGCAGCGATAAACCATCTACCCCCAAGCTGTAGGTTAGACCTAAAGCCTCAATCCAGGTTAAAGATTCTTGAAACTGCTGATGAACATCACCAGGGTTAAACTGCAACAGTAGCACGCTCGACCAAATAAATAGACCACCCGCAACTGCCAATGCTACTTGACGCGCCCCCTTAGATGTAACGGTTCCGGGCCAAAACGCCATAAGAGTGGCACAGAGTATTGGTACCCAAATCAAGGCACTCAGCATAAGTTGACTAGTCTCCTTAGTAGTTGTTCGTTTTTGGTTATTAGTTGTTGGAGAATAGATTCATCTAACAACTAACAACAACTTCACTGACCGCTAAACAAAGACAATTGATCTAAAGACCACTGGCTCAAAGACCATTGATTCAATGGCCAAATCATTAGAAGTACCAACAGGCTCACGCCTACTAGGATAGTTAGTGCATAGAACTGTGCCTTACCTGAAGTGTTGTACTTCAAGCTCTGACCACTAAAAACTGTGGCAAAACCAACTAAGTTGACCAATCCATCAACAATATATCGATCAATCCAAGCTGTAATTTTAGAAGATATATCAACGAGAAAAACTACAGTTAGACGGTACAGTCGATCAATATAAAAGTCATAGGCAAGTAAGTCTTGGACAAATTTCAAGGGAATCCGAACAGACCTTGACCAAGTTCTGGGTAGGTAAACGATTGACCCTAGAGTGCAACCCAGCACGCTAGAGCTTGGTAAGAACAACTGGGGAAGTTGAATGAGGTACTGGTACTTAGCAGTAGGCAGTAGTGAGAGTCGCTGGAGTAACAGTGGTGTCATCAGGGTTAATACAGTTAATGTCACCATTGGTAGTGCCATAGGCCAATCGACTTCGGGGGTTCGACGAGTCTTGGGATGCGGAGTACCAAGGAAAACAAGACGAAAGACGCGGGTTAATCCAAAGGCGTTAATACCATTAACCAAGAGGGCGATTGCTACTAACCAGGGATGGTTAGTCCAAAAGGCGTTAATCCCTTTACTCAGCGCCCAATAACCGCCCAAGGGAAGTAATCCGATTAAGCCTGCTGCCCCGACGATATAAGCACTGGTTGTCGCGGGCATCCGTGACCACAAGCCTCCCATTTCAGTAAGGTCTTGGTTGTTGGTGACGAGAATGACTGAGCCAATACTCATAAACAGTAGGGCTTTGGCAACTGCATGGGCAAGGAGTAAGGAGGCAGCAACATCAGCGCGTTGCAAGCCAACAGCGATGAAGACTAAACCTAGGTAAGCGCTGGTGGTATGGGATAGCGATCGCTTAATATCAATTTGTGCGATCGCCACAAAGGATTCTCCAATCGCTGTTACTGTGCCAATTACAATCAAGACAGCTAATGTCACAGGAGATAGAGCTAGAATCGGTACCAACTGAATCAGCACAAAAGCGCCGCAACCTACCACCAAAGAATTTCGCAGCAATGAGGCTGGGTTGGGGCCTTCCATTGCCTCATCAAGCCACAAATGCAAGGGAAATTGGGCACATTTACCAATCGGCCCAGCAATCAACGCCAACCCTAAAAGTGTTGCTGTCAACGGGGGTAAGTTTGCCGTTTCTGCCCATTGATACAAATCAGGAAAATCTAAGCTTCCCGCCAGAGTCGCCAGTACCACGACACCCATCAACAGCAAGATGTCTCCCACCCGCTTAGTTAAAAAGGCATCTCGTGCTGCCGTGACGACCAAAGGCTGTGCGTACCAAAAGCCCACAATTAGATAGGTACTCAACGTCAGCATTTCCAAAAGCGCATAGCTCAGGAAAAGCGAGTCACTGATCGCAATCCCGCTCATTGCAGCCTCGAAAAATCCCATCAGAGCAAAGAAGCGAGCTAACGCCCAATCCTTCTCCATGTAACCCAAGGAATAGAGTTGTGCAAGCAGACTCAAGCTGGTCACAACCTCCATTGCTCCGACACTGACGGGTGAAATTTTTAACGCCAAGGATAAGTCTAAATCAGCGACCTGGAGCCAGTGATACACTATCTCTTGCGCTGGCTGGTTCCAAACTGCCCCGAAGATCAACCAGCCATGAACACATGCCAAAAGTGTCATCAACAGGTTAAGGTAAGCCGCTGGTCGAGGTCCCGTGCGACGAATAACACCTGTTGCCCAAGGTACGCTTAAAACTGCACCAACTAAACCATAAAAAGGTACACACCAACTTGTCTGAGCAAGAAACTCAGTGTTCACGATTTCATACCTCACTATTGCTCCATAAACTTAGATTGGCTCAAATAAAATCCCTAATAAGTCGTAGGAAATTGATAACTTTTGTTTTTACAACGCAGATTTCTTTTGTCCTTTAATGTTAATTGAGTTGGGTTTATAACTTAGGTTGATTAATGGTTTCACAAAAACAATTGCACTTCAACTTAACCTTTTCCTGTCTAATTGTGACAAATTTAAGCCTTTGCCTATACAAGTAACTCTAATGAAACCTATAAACCCAACTTATAACATCAAAATCTGTTGTTCTTCAGTCTCTGGCTTATATAGACAAGTTCTCCAGAGTGCCTAGAGGTTCTCTGGAAGCTGTAACGGTCAAAAATTATGGACAGCAGTCGTCTTGCTTATAGAAAAGTTATAAAAAAATTATAAAACAAAAGTAACCATTCTCGAAAACGATGAATTTCCGTTAAATCATCTAGCTGATGAACTATGATTGTTAAGTTTTTTTAACCACATTCATTGAGAATTATTATGATAATTTATATTGATTAAGTACACCAAGGTTATCTATGCTTGGTTTAGCTCTTCAATGAAAGAGCTTTCTCAAGCTAAAAAATCGGCACTCTCGTCTGAATTTTTGCTAAAAACTGATTTACCCCTTGTCTTTAACTAATCCACTAGGAGAAAAGCGCAATGCCAATTGCTGTGGGAATGATAGAAACAAAAGGCTTTCCAGCCGTTGTAGAAGCAGCAGATGCGATGGTAAAAGCTGCCCGTGTCACCCTTGTGGGTTATGAAAAAATCGGTAGTGCTCGTGTGACTGTCATTATCCGGGGTGATGTCTCGGAAGTACAAGCCTCGATTGCGGCTGGTGTAGAGTCAGTACAGAGGGTGAATGGCGGTGAAGTGGTATCGACTCACATTATTGCTCGTCCCCATGAGAACCTAGAGTATGTCCTGCCGATTCGTTATAGCGAAGCGGTCGAGCAGTTCCGTGCTTACTAACGAAAAGCCCGACTGAGACGGTTGACCGCTTTCGCCTCTGTCGTATCAACAAAACAATCTTTAACTTTTGGAGTAAAACTCATGTCAATCGCCGTCGGAATGGTAGAAACTCTAGGCTTTCCCGCTGTTGTAGAAGCAGCAGATGCAATGGTAAAAGCTGCCCGTGTCACCCTTGTTGGGTATGAAAAAATTGGTAGTGGTCGCGTAACCGTTATCGTGCGAGGTGATGTCTCCGAGGTACAAGCCTCAGTTGCGGCTGGAGTAGATAACGTCAAGCGAGTGAATGGTGGACAAGTCTTGTCAACTCATATTATTGCTCGCCCCCACGAGAACCTGGAGTACGTGCTGCCAATTCGTTATACCGAAGATGTTCAACAGTTTCGCGAAAGCACTAACGCCATCCGTCCAATGAACCGTCCGTAGGTTAGTTAACTGACTTTAGATTGCCGATAGCGCAGGGGGACGCGATGCCTTCAGCGGTTCGCATTAGCGAAGCAGGGCGAAGCCCAGCGTCTATCGCACCCAGGCTTGGATGATCTGATGGATAAAACCTCATTAAGACAAAGAGATAACTATCCTTGTATCCTTGCATCCTTGCATCCAACCGAAAGGTGGAGAGTTCATGCAAATTGCTAAAGTTCGCGGCACGGTTGTCAGTACTTATAAAGAACCAAGCTTGAGAGGTGTGAAATTCCTCTTATTGCAGTTCCTAGATGAGGAGGGACAGCTACTGCCCAAATACGAAGTAGCAGCAGACACAGTCGGTGCGGGAATGGATGAATGGGTTCTTGTAACCATGGGCAGTGCAGCTCGCCAGGTTGCTGACAGTAATACACGTCCCATAGATGCCATGGTAGTAGGGATTATCGACACAGTTAGTGTCGATAATCACGTTCTCTACAGCAAGAAAGATCAATATCGTTAGTGAGTTGCGGTAGTGGTAACGTTGGAAGGTTAGACGCGATCGCGTGCACCTGCTAAGACTTACCCAACGACAGTGGCTTAATCCGAAAATCGCCTTTACTTGGTGAGCCTTTGACCTTTCACCCCCTGCAACGCTCCAAGTTTGGAGCTTACGCTCGTGTATCGCTTTTTTAGATTAGGAGGAAGACATTTATGGCAGTCCGTACTTACGCGGCTCCCCCGACCCCTTGGTCGAAAAGTTTGGCGGAACCACAAATTGATGAAACTGCCTATGTACATTCTTTTTCTAACATTATTGGGGATGTGTTTGTCGGTGCCAATGTAATGATTGCCCCTGGAACGTCAATTCGAGCCGATGAAGGTGGGTCGTTTTACATTAGTGCTGGTACAACGATTCAAGATGGTGTTGTCATTCACGGTCTTGAAGGTGGTCAAGTCGTTGGGGATGATCAGCAAAATTACGCAGTTTGGATCGGAAAGAATACTTCCATTACCCACATGACCCTGATTCACGGGCCAGCTTACATCGGAGATGATTGCTTTATTGGCTTTCGCTCTACGGTGTTTAATGCCCGAATCGGCAATGGCTGTATCGTGATGATGCACGCTTTAGTTCAGGATGTGGAGATTCCCCCTGGCAAGTATGTGCCTTCAGGAGCACTGATTACCAGCCAGCATCTAGCGGACAGATTGCCAGATGTCCAGGATGAGGATAGGCAGTTTGCTCAGCATATTGTGGTATGCAATGAGGCTTTGCGAACGGGTTATCAATGTGCTGAGGATGAAGCTTGTATTGCACCCATCCACCAGGAAAATCGCCAGAAGTCTCACTCGAATGGCAAGGCACAAGGCGACAGCGTTGTTGTACCCAATGATTCCCCTGCCATAGGAAGTCATCTTAGTAGTTCTCATAAATCATATAGTTCCATGTCTTTGAGTACAGGATTAACCCCAGACGTTAAAACACAAGTTCGTCAACTGTTAGCTCAGGGTTACCGGATTGGTGCCGAGTATGCTGATGAACGCCGTTTCCGCACGAGTTCTTGGAAGAGTGCTTCGGTTCACTCCGAGCGAGAATCGGAAGTCCTTAGTGCCTTGGAAGCCACGCTAGCAGAACATGCTGGTGAATATGTGCGGTTGATTGGCATCGACCCTAAAGCGAAGAGGCGAGTCACTGAGGAAATTATCCAAAAACCCGGTGATAAGCCTGCAACCGTTGCAAGTACATCGACAGCTTCTCGTGCTAGCAACAGCACCCCACCATCTCGTGACTACAGCTCTACTTCTGGAGCAAGCACAGGTAATGGTATAGACCTTAAACAAAAGGTTCGTCAACTGTTAGCCCAAGGTTGCCGGATTGGTGCAGAGTACGCCGATGAGCGTCGCTTCCGCACGAGTTCCTGGAAGAGTGCTGCTTCAATACACTCAGAGCGGGATTCGGAAGTGGTTAAGGCGTTAGAAGCCTTGCTAGCAGAACATGCTGGTGAGTATGTCCGATTGATTGGCATTGACCCTAAAGCAAAGCGGCGGGTTAGTGAGGAAATTATCCAAAAACCAGGTGACAAGGGGCAAGCTCAAGCTAGCAGACCATCCGCCGAATCAAATGGTAATGGAAGTGACTACTACCGCCCTAGCTACACATCAAAGACAGCAGAACCCTCAACACCTCAGAATGGCACATCCTTGAACCGCGACACGATTGAGCAGGTGCGTCAGCTGTTGTCTCAAGGCTACAAAATTGGCACAGAACATGCTGACAAACGCCGATTCCGCACCGGTTCTTGGCAAACCTGTAGCCCAATTGAATCAAATCAGGTGTCAGATGTGATCAACGGCTTAGAAGGGTGCATGGCAGAGCATAGTAATGAATATGTGCGGCTAATTGGTATTGATACCAAGGCAAAGCGGCGCGTCCTAGAGACGATTATTCAACAGCCTAGCTAGAGAGTTTTTAGGGTTGAGTTGTTAGACGAGTATCTTCCTCTAACCAGGTGTAAAGAGGCGATCGCCTTTTCTCAGCTCACCCTAAATTCTACAAAAATCAACAAGACGTAGTGTAATGGGGCGCGATAGTGTTTATTTATCGCGTCTCTAGAACTCCTAACGGTTTAAAAATTCCCAGTTGCTATAATCGCGGTTCTAATTAGAATGCATTTGCCGACACTATCATTGATTAATAACTCTCATGTCTATGTGGAAGGCGATGTGTCTATTGATGCTAGTGCTGCGATCGCACCTGGGGTAATTTTACGAGCTGCCCCAGACAGCAAGATTATCATTGGCTCAGGGGTTTGCATTGGCATGGGTTCAATCCTACATGCTTACCAAGGTTCTCTGGAAATCGGCGCAGGTGTGAATTTGGGAGCAGGGGTTCTGGTTATTGGCAACGGCAAAATTGGGGTAAATGCCTGTATTGGAGCTGCAACAACAATTTGGAACAGTTCTGTTGAACCGGGGCAAGTAGTGCCCGGTTGCTCTGTAATCGGAAAGCAGGGGCGTCAAGTCACGGATGTCTCCTCGGCAGCTACTAGCCCGGTTCCTGTTCATCCTCCAGAGACACCTGACGTTGCTCCACCTAATGGGCAAGTTCCGCCTACCAAAGCTGTTTCCTCTCCCAGTACCACCGACAAAGATTCCCCAACCGAGCCGCAGGCAGCGCCCAACTCAGAGGCTGGCACATCCGTTTATGGACAAGGTAACCTGAACCGTCTCCTAAAAACTCTCTTCCCCTACGATCAATCTCTCAACCGTCCGCCTGAGGACGGTTAGATAGATTAGTTGTTAGTTTTTAGTTGTGAGTTTCTAGACTTGATAATAACCAACAGCTAACAGCCAACAACTAAATGGAGATTCTATCTATGGAGTTCTATAAAAATGGTATTGCCCCGCAAAACTCGGTAATTCAACGTGATGTGTATGGCGATCGATCTGGTGAACGTCGCCCAAACCAAACCTCTTTAGGCTTGGTTTCCACTTTGAGTTTTCCGACTATTGTCAGTACAGCAGATGCAATGCTCAAAGCATCGGGTGTCACACTCGTTGGGTACGAAAAAATCGGCAGTGGTCAGTGTACCGCAATTGTTCGAGGCTCGATCGCGGAAGTCCGGATTGCTGTTGAAGCTGGTGTTCAGCACGCACAACAAGAAGGTCAATTCCTTTCCTCAACCGTTATTCCTCGACCGTTCCCTAACCTTGAAGTTATTTTCCCCATCGGCTCTCATCTGCTTGAGCAGGCTCGACAGCAGGATGACACTCGCGTGAGTAACCAGTCGATCGGTCTTTTGGAAACACGTGGCTTTCCGGCTATGGTGGGAGCTGCCGATGCCATGCTCAAATCCGCCGATATCCAGCTAACTGCCTACGAAACAATTGGGGACGGTTTATGTACCGCCATTATTCGAGGTGCGGTTGCTGATGTTGCAATGGCTCTACAAGTAGGGATTAGCGAAGCGCAGAGGATTGGTGAGTTGGTAGCGGTTACCGTAATTTCTCGCCCACTAGAGGACTTAGAGAGAAGCCTGCCAGTAGCTAGTTGCCTAATTGAGGAGCAACCTCAGCCTCTAATGCTACCTGTTAATGTCAAAGAGACTGAAAAAGAGTTGGTAGAACTGCCACTGCCAGCGTTAGAAAAGCTACAAATGCCTTTAAAAAAAGAGCCATAAATAGTTAATGATATGACCTTCAAATGCTGGCAACCCAACTTACTATCATTACTGAAAATTTTCTTCCATTAATCTCTACCCTAGAGGAAAGCATTGCACAGTAAGAAAGCAGATGAGGGTTTGTGTTTACCTGCAAATTACAGGATGCCAGGATTTTATAATACCCAAATCTACAACCGGTAAACTGTGCAACGCTGGATGGAAGGAAGACTGTCACTTGTTCCAGTTCTCTGAAATGATAACCTGGAATTTTTATAGGAAAAAACATTGTTTCCAATGGAAATAATAGAATAGAGTCTATAAGAAGTTAAGGAGAAGTAGCGTTGAAGCAAGCTACGCTGCACCAACTGAAGGTATTTGAAGCGGTGGCTCGACATAATAGTTTTACACGAGCCGCAGAGGAACTATTTCTTACCCAACCCACGGTTTCTATGCAGGTCAAGCAACTGACGAAAGCCGTGGGTATGCCCCTATTTGACCAGGTAGGTAAGCGTTTGTCCCTTACCCAAGCTGGAGAGGAACTTTTGAAGACGTGCCGAGAAGTCTTTGAGAATTTAGACCAGTTTGAGATGACTGTAGCCAATCTCAAAGGTCTAAAGCAGGGACGGTTACGTCTTGGCGTGATTACAACAGCCAAATATTTTGTCCCTCGTTTATTAGGCCCTTTTTGCAAGCGTTATCCGGGAATTGATATTTCCCTTCAGGTCACCAACCATGAGCATATACTCAATCGCTTGAGTGAGAATTTGGACGACCTATATGTCATGAGTCAACTACCGGAGAGTGTTGAAATTACCTGTCAGCCAATCTTAGAAAATCCCCTAGTTGTCGTAGCCCCCGCTGTTCATCCTTTGGTTCATGAGAAAAATATCTCACTTGAACGTTTGGCGGCTGAGCCATTTATTATGAGAGAACCTGGTTCAGGGACGCGCAAATCTGTACAAAGCCTTTTCGATGAGCATAAGATTTTGCTGAAAGTGCGTCTTGACTTAGGGAGTAATGAAGCGATTAAACAAGCGATCGCAGGTGGCTTAGGAATTTCCATATTATCAGCCCACACTTTAGCGCTTGAAGGGCAGGACAGCCAGCTAGCCGTTTTGGATGTCGAGAAATTTCCAATTGAACGCTACTGGTACGCTGTGTACCCAAGTGGTAAACAACTATCTATCGTCGCTCGTACTTTTCTTGAGTATCTCTTAACGGAAGGAAGGCAAGTTACTGAGAGGACAGCCGCTCAAAACGCTTTAGGTTTAGCGGCGCTGCACTTCAACACCACACCTAATGCTGAAAACAGCACAAACCGTCCGGCTGACTATCCTTCGATAAATTCGCTCCCAACCCCTTTAGAATAATTTCTAGACGGGGATTGGGTGAAGACTCGCATTGGGTAATCTTAGGGTGAGAAGGAAGTAGAGTACTTCCTCTATGTGGGGACTGGGCAAGAATTCTTATCGAAATTCAGTAGGGGCAAGCCCCATTTGATTCGTCCCAATCCCCAATCAACAACAGATTTAATCTTGTGGGGCAGGCATCTCGCCTGTCCTGCCAGGTGATGACTCAGTAACATTAGAATAATTACGCTGAAGACTACGGGGGTCGAGTGCGTCACGCAGTCCATCTCCCAGCAAATTAAATGCCAACACCGTCAGGACAATTAACACTGCCGGTGGCCAAATTAACCAAGGCTGTAGCACCAAAATCGAAGCATTCGTTGCTAGCGACAGGAGATTTCCCCAAGAGGGGTCAGGTTGCTGAATTCCCAACCCAATCAAGCTCAGTACCGCTTCTGCGCCGATGTAGCTAGGCACTGCGAGGGTAGCTGAGATAATCACGTAAGTTGCAGTCTGGGGCAGAACATGGCGAATAATGATGTATAAGGGTTTGCCACCCATCGCTCGTGAGGCTTGAACAAATTCGCGTTCTTTGATAGACAGCACTTGTCCGCGAATTACCCGTGCTAAACCTGCCCAACCAATCAACGAGGTAATCAAAACAATTAATAAAAACCGTTGGGCACTTGTTAGTCCTGGTGGTAGCACCGCAGCAAGGGCAACCAGTAGATAAATGCCCGGAATCGTCATTAAGACTTCTACCAGACGCATCAAAATAGCGTCTATCCAGCCCCCGAAATAGCCAGCAATTCCGCCAATTAATAAACCCAAGGGGAAAGAGATCGCAACTCCCACTAGACCAATACTGAGGCTAATGCGACCGCCATGCACGAGACGGGTAAACTGGTCGCGCCCCTGCTCATCGGTACCTAATAAATTAATTTTGCCTTCACCAACAGTTCCGAATAAATGAAGGTTTGAGGGAATGCCTGGAAATACATCGACTTCCTCAAATTTTTGTCCAATCGGTAGACGAATCTGGAACAGTTGATAGGCTGGTCCTTTGACAAAAAAGCGTAGTGGTGAGGGCTTAGAGCGATCAACAAACAATTTGCGATCGCCTGTTTCTAAATCTGTTGGTCCTTGAGTTGTGGGATAGACGTGTGGGCCAATAAATTGTCCCTCTTGGTTACGCCAGTAAATTGGGGTAGGTGGCAGCAGCGAACCATTCGGCTGCGAGGCATAGGCATCATAGGGGGCAACAAAATCAGCCGCGATGACAGCGACATAAAAAATTAATAGTAACAATGCCCCAAGACGAGCAAGTGGGTTCTTTTTAAGTTTCTGCCACCAATTCATGCGTGTTAAGTCGTTATGAGTGAACCTTTTGTGCTAACTGCCGATGTTCCTCTTCTTGTTTCTCGTGTTCAATGACAAACACATTGGAGTAGAGGTTGGCAATAATCTGCTTGCCCTGTTGCGTCAACTCCAGGTATCGCAGTGCCCCTTGGATATAAGGATAGACTCCAGTCCAGTAGAACTTAGAATAGTTCCGTCGTACATCTCCAGGATGCCTGTATCCTAAAGCTTTATTAACGCCAGTTTCTTCAAATTCATAGTACAGCGCACTAATCTTTTTAAGATAGCGTGGGTCACTCAACTGACCAATCAAATCAGAAGCGCGAATCAAGCCAGGGAAGCCTGATGTATCTTGATGGTCTCCTTCTTTCGGCACCGGAAAGCGGGTTAGTTCAATACTGCGCTTAATGAATTCTGCGTCAATTAGTTTGTGACCACCAAACCGCTCATCAATAAATAATTTTGCTCGATCTACATGGTATGCCGTGAGGGCAGCATCCGAAGCTCCCAAAGGCAGATGAACCATTTCGCCATTTTGACCCGTGGCATAAAGTCGTTCCGTTTCGCGATCGCTACGACACACTCCCTTAACATAGCCAATGTCATGGCATACCAGGGAGATGATAAAGTGCAGCCAGTCATCCGGTGTCACCCCACCCTCACGGATCTGCTTGCCCCGTAAAATCTCTTGCCCTACCAAAGCAACGAGGATTGAGTGTTCGACATTGTGATACAGGGCATCGCTATTAGCAATATTTTCCATTGCCATGCTCCCTGCCCAAGCAATAATATCCTCATGGTCTGTCTTCAGTCCCCCGTAAGTCCGGCGGTAGCCTTCTCGAAGTTTTTGAACAAAGACATTAATTAAAATCTCAGTTGCGTTAAACATCCTTAGTAATCGCTCGTACTGAGTGCAATGTATATAGGGCTTGGCTGAACTGTAGTAACCATTTGGGAGAAGCCTTTGGCTACGCAAGACCTCTTTCCCTCAATTGTTTTTTGGTGAATACACCAAAGCATCAAGGGGATGAGCTTAACTTTAGACCTTATCGGCACTGAATGGTGACAACGTCTCTACACCTTACAGGATGCAATAAAATTTTGCTGATTGCTTGATGGGGCATCACGAGGCTTCGTGTTTTGCATCACAGACCCTAGCTTGAGTAGTCAACTAAGCTTTCAACGCTAGTACACATAATAGTTTTGACAAAGCTTACAAAATAATTAAATATTAATAACCCTTGTCAATCCATCGTTGGCTAAAGACTTGGCGTGTAATCCTGCTTAGCCTCATTCGGTATCTAAAGTTAAGAAAACTTATTACTCATCAGTCATCAATCCGCTTTAGTAAGTCAACGCTTAGTTTCTAAATCGTCATATAATAGTAGGCGGCTTCATATCGGGAATCACTTGCGGGTGTAGTTCAGTGGTAGAACGTCAGCTTCCCAAGCTGAATGTCGTCGGTTCGAGTCCGATCATCCGCTTCAAAAATGTACAGTGACTAATTAATTTTCATCGGTGACAGATTGTTGTCATCGAGGCTTTCAGTTATATAGCCACTAAAGTTTGGGTATGAATTTGGGTATTGATATTGAACTTTTATAATGATCGCCTTTTTTTGACGGAGGTGCGATCGCTTTGTGTTGCCTGCAACGCCACTTAGTCTTCTTCTCTCGATTTAATTCGTTCTGTAGGCTCTCGGTGCCATGCCTGTAAATTGCCGAAACTGTTTACTCAAATGGCTGTGGCTGTTGAACCCACACTCTAAGGCAATGTCCATAATCGAGCGGTTTGTTTGTTTCAATAACTGCTTTGCCCGTTCTACCCGTTGTTGGAGCAGGTATTGGTAGGGAGCCTTGCCCATCGACTGCTTAAATAAATGGCTGAAATGAAATTGACTCATACCCACCAATTGGGCTAAATCTGTAAGCTTAATATCTTGATTCAGATGTTCGTTGATGTACTCCAAGACTTGCAGAAGTTGAGGCTCAGATAAGCCACCCTCATAAATTGCAAGGCGAGGTTTGACAGCAGAGTATTGCCTGAGTAAATGCACTGCCAAGACATTTGCCAGTGATTCAACATAGAGCCTTCCGCCTAAATTTTCCTGTTTGAGTTCACAGAGCAGCATCATGCCAATCGACTCAATCTGTGGATCGCGAGTCCGAAATTTGGGGAGTAATTCAAGCTGATCTGGATTCATCGCAAGAGCTTCTGTGGCAACGCTCTGGATGAAACGAGACGCAAGCCGAATCTGCAAGCAGTGGTCATCTCCATCCCAACGGGCGAAAACTGGCATCTTTGCAGGCATTACAGAAATGTCACCTTTCGCGTACAGTCCTGAGTGAGTCTTGCCTCCCTGGATTTGCAGCAAGCGAATTGGACGGGGGGCAAGAGACAGATAAATTGTATGTTCATCGCTGTAATGACACCGCGCCTCACCCGGAGGTTGTTGGAATTGCTCGACCAGAATGTTTTCCCAACCCTGAGATTGGCTAGCTAGGATGGGTAAGCCAGTCAGTTCAGTCTGATGGTTGGCTGGAGACTTCATCATGCAAACTCCAATCGATCTCATCTGATTGTATTCACTGTGAGAGGACTCTCAGCGATTAGCCTAAAAACTGGCAGCAAGATTTTGATAGTGACGCAGGAATTAGATAGCTGAGTATGGGTAGGTTTCCTACGCTGGAATGGTGATTCACTAAGAGAAGCGATGGCACACATTCTACACATAGATTCCAGTCCCAGAGGAGAGCGATCGCACTCTCGCCAACTCACAAGAGAATTCGTTGAAGCGAGGATGCAGGCTCATCCGGCTGATGTTGTCACCTATCGAGATGTCGGTCGCAATCCCGTTCCCCATGTGGATGAACCGTGGATTGCAGCAGCTTATACACCGCCAGAGCAACGAACCCCTCAACTCCAGGAAGCGATTCGTATTAGCGATCAACTGGTGGATGAATTCTTAGCGGCTGATGTCTACGTCATCGGCGTTCCCATGTACAATTTAAGCGTTCCCAGTGCGTTCAAAGCTTATATTGACCAAATTGTACGGATTGGGCGAACCTTTGCGTTTGAACCAGAGAATTCTGCAAACCCTTACAAACCGCTGGTACTGGGTAAGAAAATGTTTATCATTGCGGCACGAGGGGGTTCTGGTTTTGGAGCGGGTGGGCAATACGAGAAGCTGAATTATCAGACCCCTTACCTGGCAACAGTCTTCGGGTTTATAGGCATTACTGACATCACGTTTATTGATGTTGAAAATGATGAATCTGGTGGGCAAAAATTAGCAGACGCGATCGCATCTGCCCGTACCCAAGTCACTCAATTGGTGAGAAGGTAAGGCGATGCTGCAACATCTAATAACTCAACAGCATTATTTCGCATTGAAGCTTTTCTCGGCACTGGGCTGTGGGCTGATAGCCGGAGTCTTCTTCGCCTTCTCGACTTTCGTGATGAACGTCCTTGCCCGAATCCAATAGCAAAGCGCCAAAGTATCTACGTCTTAGCGTGGAAAAAATTTATCTCTCTCTTCCTCCAGATACACTGGCGACACATCGAGGTACATCCTGGTATCGACTGCCGTGTTCCTTGGAGTTTTCCCATGTCTGTAGAATCTACAATCAGCGAAGCTGGAATTGAGCAGAATCTGGAGCAATTTCTGCTAGTGCTATCTATTTCGTTGAGTGTGGCAACGATATCACGGATTTTTGCCTGGTTCCGAAGAATTCCCTACACGTTACTACTGGTGATAGTCGGATTGGGTTTAGCGTTTGTAGATGTCCGACTGGTGAATTTGTCACCAGAATTAATTCTAGAAATTTTTCTGCCACCTCTCCTGTTTGAAGCCGCTTGGAATATCCGGTGGCGCGAGTTGAAGCAGGATTTAATATCGGTAAGTTTATTTGCCATTGTTGGGGTTGTGATTTCTGTTGTTGGTATTGCTTTCGCCATCAATCAGTTAACAGGGTTACCACTGACGACAGCTTTGTTAGTAGGAGCGAGTCTTTCTGCAACCGATCCTGTCTCGGTAGTTGCTTTATTTCGTGAACTGGGTGCCGATAAACGCCTGAAAATTTTGATGGAGGGGGAGAGCTTATTTAATGACGGCGTTGCGGTAGTAGCGTTTCTATTGCTGGTGGGAATACCGCTGGGAACTAGTGAATTTTCAGTTTCCACAACCTTTGCCCGGTTCTGCGTGTTTGTTGGGATTGGGATTGGAGTTGGCTGCTTAGTTGGTTTTGGGATTTCCTTGCTCACCCAACGATTTGATTTACCTTTGGTAGAGCAATCGCTGACTTTGGTTTCGGCTTATGGCACCTATTTAATTACCGAGAAACTCGGTGGTTCTGGTGTGATTGGGGTTGTTACGGTCGGTATAATTTTAGGGAATTTTGGTTCGCGGATTGGCATGAACCCGCGCACCCGGCTGATTGTTTCTGAGTTTTGGGACTTTCTATCTTTCTTTGTAAACTCGATTGTTTTTCTGCTAATTGGTGACCAAATAAACTTTTCTAGCCTGGGGCAGAATTTAAACTTAATTTCTGTCACTGTTGGGGCAGTATTGTTAACGCGAGCGATCGCAATTTACGGATTGGCAGCTATCAGCAATTGGTTGGCAAACGCCCAAATTGGTTGGCGAGAGCAGACAGTACTATGGTGGGGCGGTTTAAGGGGTTCTGTCTCGATTGCACTGGCGTTGAGTGTGCCAGTGGCATTAGATGGACGACAAGACATTATTGATACGGTGTTTGGCGTTGTGCTATTTACGCTCCTAGTGCAAGGGTTGACGACTCAATTTTTTCTAGAAAAGCTGAATCTAATTGGTGACCAACCACTACGTCAACAATACTCTGAGATAGTTGCTCGTCGTGTTGCTCTCAATCGTGTAAGAGACTATCTTTTAGAAGCAGCTAAGTCTAAGGATATTGACTCTGAGTTTGCGCGGTACCAAAGAGAACTTGTGCAATTTCAACTCGAAAGTATTCAAGAACAAATTGACGAGATGCTTAAGAAATATCCTCAGCTACAAGCCCTGGATATGGAACAACTGCAAGAGAAGATGATAGATATCGAAGCCGATACTTATGCAGAATTTATCCGTGCTGGGCGTTTAAATGAACGCCTATCACCCTTATTGCAGGGAATTCTAACTGAGGCAGATGAAAAACTTATGGAGTAATCCGCCGTACTTCACTCAACACTAGTGTACATGGATAGAAGCGGATTAGGCATTGAGTGGAGCTTCTGAGCCATAAGCCTTTGCCTTTTCCTTGTTCTTGTGCATGATAGTGAGGCACAAAACTCACCTACTGCACGTCAAAGGCTCAATGAAATTTGGTCGGAATAATCTAGTTACGCAGGGTATAGGTTCCTGGAAGTGGCAGACAAGCAATGCCTGGGTGCTAGCACTCATTTGGCTGCTTTTAATTAGTTCGCTTGCCTTCTTCTGGAACTTAGGCAGCACTGGCTTGATTGATGAAACAGAACCACTGTTTGCAGAAGCGTCTCGACAGATGGTAGTGACGGGAGACTGGATTACTCCCTCCTTTAATGAAGCGCCTCGGTTTGACAAGCCTCCCTTAATTTACTGGTGTCAGGCGATCGCATTTCAAATCTTCGGTATTAATGAGTTTGCTGTCCGGCTACCTTCGGCATTAGCTGGGTTGGCACTCACCAGTCTATGCTTCTACACCTTACGGTATTTTGGTGGTTGGAGTTGGAACTGGGGAATTGGGAATTGGGAATCGGGAATTGGGCAGAGTGATCGCGATCGCCAAGATGTTCCTAATGGTGACGCTACCGTTGAGGGTACGCCAATCAGCAATTCTCCTTTGCTCCAATGGCAGTTGTGGTTAGTGGCAAGTCTTGGTGCAGCCATGGTTGCCTTACATCCCCTAACGTTGTTCTTTGGGCGTACAGGCTACTCGGATATGTTACTGAGTGTCTGTTTTGGGGGGGCATTACTGACCTTTTTTCTAGGCTACGCTCAACCTGAACAACGCACGGTGCAAACCCGTTGGTATCTGGCCTTTTACGTCTTGATTGCTTTAGCCGTGTTGACGAAGGGGCCAGTAGGAATTGTTCTGCCTGGATTGATTATTGGTTCTTTTCTAATTTATCTGGGTAGGGTAAGGGAAGTTTTGCAAGAAATGCGTCTCGTGCGAGGTGCTTTGATTGTTCTGGCTTTAAGCTTACCCTGGTTCATTCTAGTGACTTTGCAAAATGGCGAGGATTACATTGACTCGTTTTTTGGCTACCACAATTTTGAACGCTTTACGAGTGTGGTTAATGAGCATCAAGGGCCACCTTACTTTCATGTTTTAGTAATGTTGGTTGGCTTTGCGCCGTGGTCGATCGCTTTACCTGCTGCGATCGCACAAATCAAAGTTTTCCAACGAAGGAAGTGGCAACAAGCACCCCGTAACGCTCAGCTTGGACTGTTTGCGCTGTTTTGGTTCCTGATTGTCCTAAGCTTTTTCACAGTTGCGGCAACGAAATACTTTAGTTACACCCTACCGCTGATGCCTGCGGCAGCAATTTTAGTGGCGCTGTGGTGGAGTAAGCAGATTGTCAGCGCAAAAATTTCGCCTAAATCCCAAAGTGGCTTAACGATAACTAGCCTTCTAAGCATTCTGCTTTTTCTCGCCCTAGCAGTTGTGACATTCTACTGTCCCCAATGGTTAGGAGATGACCCTTCGATGCCTAATTTGGGATTGCGGGTTAGTGAGGCTGGTTTGTCTCGTGTTGGGGCAATCATTTGGGGTATAAGTGCGATCGCAGGTGTAATTCTCCTCCTACGCCGCCAAGCACATTGGTTGTGGAGTGTCAAGTTTCTCGGATTTGTTGCGTTCCTGATGTTCGTCATCATGCCGGCTTCAGCGATTATTGATACTGAACGCCAACTGCCTCTACGCCAAATTTCTCAGTCTGTCGTTCAGGTTGAAAATCGTGGCGAAGAAGTGGTGATGATTACTGAGGGATTTGAAAAGCCCAGCTTAGTTTTCTATACGCAACAACCTATAACCTTTTTACATGAACCCTCAAAAGCGATTTCCCATATCCAAAACGCTGCTAACGAATCGAGTTCTGAGTCGGTACTGATAATTGCAACTCCTGACTCTTTAGAAGAAACGGGATTGTCACCGAATCAGTATCAAGAGATTACGGCACAGGGTATTTATCAATTAGTTCGTGTACCAACGTCAGGGGTGCGTTAATGCAGACTGTACAGAAATGGTTGACGAATAAAGCGAATCAGCCTGTACTGTTTTGGCTAATTGGAGGATTGTTGTTTCGAGGGTTTATTGCCCTCTGGCTGCCTCCTGGCTTTGATGAAGCCTACTACTATGTCTACAGCCAGCATCTGGATTGGAGTTATTTCGATCATCCAGTTTTAGTCGCGCTGACAACAGGCTTTGGCACTTGGCTAACAGGCGATGTATCCCAGTTCACGATTCGACTGGGAACGCTGATTTTGCATACGGGTAGTTTATTGCTGCTGTATTTAACCAGTGTCAGACTGTTTTCAGTAGAGGCAGGTCGATTGACTTTAGCGATCGCGACCATCATCCCAATTTTTCAAGTTGGTTTTGGTGTCCTTACCCTACCTGACAACCCACTGATATTTTTCTGGACAGCAACGTTGTACTGTGCAGCTTATGAGTTTTTCCCGCCCCCTCCAACTCAGGAGTACCGCCCTAGCTATCGCTTAAGCTATTTTGGTGTCTTAGTCGGTTTAGCTTGCTTAGGAAAATATCACGGCTTTGTTTTAGGTTTAGGGCTAGTGGGTTTTTGTTTAACGAGTCCCCGCCATCGCCATGCCCTACTATCCCCTTGGGCAGGGGTAGCTTTAGGCTTATTTATCATCACCATCTTTCCCATTTGGTTCTGGAATATCCAGCATGATTGGGTGTCCTTTCGCTTTCAACTAGATCGGGGCGTACCAAGAGAGGACTACGATCTACTAGATGTAGTCGATGTCTTGTTAGCTGAAGTGGCTTACCTCTTCCCCACTCTAGGCGTACCGCTTTGGTGGGTGAGTTTACAGTCTCTGAGGACTCAAATCACCTCAATTTCTCCTCACCTAACAACAGCCTTTTCTCATTTTCCCCCCTTTTTAAGGGGGGCTAGGGGGGATCGAAATCTAGCGTCTCAAACGAATAGAAACCGTATTAATCCCCTCTCCAAACAATCCTCAACCCACGAGGGAGATTTCCAACAAAAGCAATTATTGATTCTCTGGGTGTCTCTACCTCTAACAATTGGGTTCACACTTATGGGAGGATATCAGCAAATCTTGCCAACTTGGCCGGTGCCAGGATTTTGGGGACTCACCTTACTCTTGGGGCAACAAGCCGTCCTTTGGCAACAACAATCTCGACGCTGGGTGCGACGATGGTTGCAAGGTTCGGGATGGTTCATCGGCACTTGCTTACTGCTTGCCTTATTGCACGTCACAACAGGAACCCTGCAAACTGGGAGTCAATATGCTATTTTGGGCGGGTTTTGGAATCCCAAGGATGACCCGTCTACAGAACTAATTGATATTGTGCAATTGCGACAGGGCTTTGCCCAATCCCCTCTTTTGAGTCAGGCTTTACAGAACTCTAGCTTTGTATTCACCAACGGCTATTACCTCGCCGGATTCATTAGCATGGCTTTAACGCCGTTAGCAGACACGCCAATTACTTGCTTTAGTACGGATTTACGTGGCTTCGCGTTCTGGTCACGGGCTGATCAATGGGTAGGAGAAGATGCTTTATTCGTTACCATCTCCCGCTTTCAGAAGAAAGAAGACATATTGACTGACTATCGAGGTTACTTCAAGAGTCTAGAGGAACTCGGAACCGTGCCAATTCGACGAGGCGGAGGGATTATCGAGCAAGTTTACGTTTATCAGGCAAAGTCACTGGTACAACCCTATCCTCGACTTTATGGAATTTAAGCGTGGAGCAGAGATCTTTATTCGCTTGTTAGCCTAGGCTTATCCGATAATGCGATCGCCTACTGTTTTATGATCGCCATCTAGAATCGAAACTTCCTTGACTGTAATGACATTCGGTAAATCTCCGTCCCCCATCTCCTTGATTCCCGGCTTATCGCTCATGGATCGGTATCTTGCAACCGAACTCATGTTGCCCTTTCTCTTCGGTGTTGGTGCCTTCTCCTCCGTCGGCGTTGCGGTTGGTACAGCCTTCGACTTGGTGCGTAAAGTGACGGATGCTGGATTGCCGTTGGAGATTGCGGTGCAAGTGATGCTACTCAAGATGCCGGAGTTTGTCTCCTTTGCCTTGCCCATGTCCATGCTGCTAGCGGCAATGATGACTTACTCTCGCCTTAGTGCTGACAGTGAGGTAATTGCCTTACGCAGTTGTGGGGTTAGTATCTATCGACTGATTGCACCTGCTGTGGTTTTTAGTTTGATTGTTACGGGGATGACATTCGTGTTTAACGAATTAGTAGTTCCCGCTGCTAATTATCAGGCAGGGATTACTTTGGAGAAAGCCCTTGTTGAGGAAAGACCAGACTTCAAAGAAAACAACATTTTCTATCCTGAATATGGAGAAATAACTCAGCCAGATGGCGAAAAAGTTCGGGGACTCAAGCGCTTGTTCTATGCCGATCAATTTGATGGGGAGCGCATGAGAGGTTTAACGATTCTCGACTGGTCTCAGCAAGACCTTAATCAGGTAGTTACCTCGGAATCAGCCGTTTGGAACCCGGTTCAAAGCACCTGGGATTTCTTCAACGGCACTATTTACCTCATCTCTGCCGATGGTTCCTATCGCAACGTCCTACAATTTGAAAATCAACAGCTAAGACTTCCAAGAGCACCGATTGACTTAGTGGGTGACGAGCGTAAATCTGATGAAATGAATATCTCTCAACTTCTGCAACAGATAGAAACAGTCAAGGTTGGGGATGAAATCAAGAAACTCAATAAACTCAGATTGCGCGTTCAACAAAAAATTGCTTTTCCCTTTGTTTGTTTGGTTTTTGGTGTGGTGGGTGCGGCATTGGGAACTCGCCCCCAACGGTCTGACAAAGCAACCAGCTTTGGTCTTAGTGTTGTCATTATTTTTGGCTACTACTTATCGCGGTTTATTACCGAAGCATTAGGGTTATCAGGTATTCTCTCTCCCTTTATGGGTGCTTGGTTGCCAAATTTATTTGGTTTGATGGCTGGGGGACTAATGATTGTCCGAGCGGCACGGTAATTCGTAAGCGACTGTGCATTTAGTCTTTTTGATAGAGCAATAGAGAATGAAAAATTCTTGTCTCAAGGTCAAGGTAATTGCTACTTTGACTTTTGATTAGTCCCGTCAATTTATCATGGGTGCAGAACCCCTCTTGAGTCGTCCTATGTCCTTGACTATTGCAGACCTAGAGCAACTACAAGCCCAGCATCCTGACTGGCAGATGGAATTAGTAGATGGGAGCATCGTTGTTATGGGTCCGTCCGATTACGAGTCAGAGGAAATTGGCACTCGATTTAGTACCTTCCTCAATAACTGGGTGATGCCACGTCGGTTAGGCCGGGTGACTGGTTCCAGCGCTGGCTTTATCTTGCCCAACACTTCAGATGAGAATGGCGACAACGGCGACAAGGAACCGAGAAACCTCCGCGCTCCCGATGTATCATTTGTGCGAGCTGACCGACTCAAGAAGACCAAACGCGATTTTGTGGAGCTATTGCCAGATTTAACAGTTGAGGTGAAGTCCAAGACTGACCGAATTAAACCACTCGTTGAGAAGATTGAGCTATTTCTGAAACTCGGCTCGGTTATTGGTATCCTGATTGACCCAGACAAGCGCGAAGTGGCTGTTTATCGCCTTGACCAAAATACCGTTACCCTCAAAGATGGAGATACCCTCACGGTGCAAGAACTACTGCCGGGATGGGAGCTAGCCATATCAGAATTGTGGCCACCTGTGTTTGATTGAGAGTGAGTGCCTAACTTATGAACTATTAGGGCAGATGGGCAAAGTTTACCTTGTGGGTGCAGGACCAGGACATACAGATTATCTAACGGTGAAGGCGCAGCGTCTGCTCAGTCAAGCAGATGTGTTAATCTACGATGCCTTGGTAGATGCCCAGTTATTAGAGTTGGTACCGCCTGATTGCCTGAAACTTGATGTAGGAAAACGGGGTGGACAACCTAGTACATCACAGACAGAGATTAATCAGTTACTGGTAGAACACTGTCGCTTGGGGAAGCGGGTAGTGCGACTCAAGAGTGGTGACCCTTTTATTTTTGGTCGCAGTAGCTCAGAAATTCAAGCCTTAATCCAAGCGGGTTGTCCATTTGAAGTGGTGCCCGGTGTTTCTTCGGCTTTGGCGGCACCGTTATTTGCAGGGATTCCTCTCACTGATTCCGTGTTGAGTCGATGCTTTGCCGTTGTAAGTGCCCATGAACCAGGAGAGTTGGACTGGGAGGCGTTGGCGCGACTTGATACTCTGGCGATTTTAATGGGTGGGCGTTATTTGGATGAAATCGTTCAGCAGTTACAACGACATGGACGATCGCATTCTTCTCCAATTGCAATTATCCGTTGGGCAGGCTGTCCTCAGCAACAAATTTGGACTGGCACTTTAGCCAATATCGTTAAGCAAACGGCTGGTGTTTCTCTCTCTCCCGTGGTAATTGTGGTGGGCGAGGTAGTAGGATTACGAGACTATCTCCAATCCCCGACTGATGACGCAGAAACGCTACAGGATATGGCTCCTCTCAGTGGTAAAACGATCTTAGTGACTCGCGCTGCTGGACAGTCCAGTGAATTTAGTGAACTCCTCAAACAGCAAGGCGCACAGGTGGTTGAGATGCCGACTTTGGTTATTACTCCACCTTCGAGTTGGGACGCTTTGGATAATGCGATCGCACACTTATCTGAGTTCGATTGGTTAATTTTGACTTCCGGTAATGGCGTGGATTACTTTTTTGAACGGCTACTCACCCAAGATAAAGATGCTCGTGCCTTATCTGGTGTCAAAATCGCTGTAGTGGGGAAGAAAACCGCTGCCAGTCTTAAACAACGAGGACTACATCCTAACTTAATTCCCCCAGATTTTGTCGCGGATTCCCTCGTTGAACACTTCCCAGAACCACTAGAAGGTAAAAAAATCTTATTTCCTAGAGTGGAAAGCGGTGGAAGAGAAGTTTTAGTTAAAGAATTTACTGCCAAGGGTGCAGTGGTAACGGAAGTTGCCACCTATCAGTCTGGATGTCCTGCACAAATTGCTCCTGCCGCCTTAGACGCTTTGCAAAAGCAAGCCGTGGATGTGATAACATTTGCCAGTTCCAAAACGGTCAAGCACTTTTGTCAGCTTCTAGATGCCTCTCTAGCTAATAACTCTGGGCAAGCCCTAACATCTAAAGAAGGAAAACCAAAGAGCGATTACCCCTACCAGCAACTGCAAAATGTTTGCATTGCCTCGATTGGTACTCAAACGTCCGCAACCTGCTACCAGTTGCTAGGGAGAGTAGATGTTGAAGCTAAAGAATACACATTAGAAGGATTGACTCAAGCAATTGTGCAGTGGGCAACAGACAAGAGTTGTGCTATCTAGAGACAATAGTTTAGTAGGTGCGTCAACGCTGATGGAACAACCTCGTTTGTGGTAAATGCAACTAGAGCGTAAAAAACGGTCAAAGCCAGAGGAATTGCTAGCTCTTTACACCTGTTTCCTCAACACCTGAGAGTTGTTGTAACGCTCATCAACTAGTCACACCTTAGCGAAGGTTGAAAGTGACCCGATGTTCTAACCCGATGCTTATTGGGTAAGTGGAATAACGCTTGTAACAACTAATGCCGTAAAAGGGTCATGAAGTACGAACGACCTAACACCAGAGATCTGGCTGGCAACATTGTATTAATCTACACATTTTTTAGCGGCTTTTGGATTATATGTTCCGATCGCCTGCTCGCGCTATTAATCCATGATTTAACATTGCTAACCAAGCTACAAACTGTTAAGGGGTGGGTTTTTGTCTTGCTAACGAGTGGATTACTCTATGGACTAGTTCGATGGAGAATGCGATCGCTACAAGAGAGCAACAACCTCTTACAAGGCATTGTTGAAGGTACAGATGATGCAATTTTTGTCAAGGACTGTGCAGGGCGCTATGTCATGCTCAACAGTGCTACCGCTCAACACATAGACAAATTGCGATCGCAAATTCTTGGTCGGGATGATACAGCCCTCTTCTCGCCCGATACAGCACGGGAAATTATGGAGATAGACCGTAGTATCCTGGCGACAGGTGAGACTCGAAGCTTTGAGGAAAGTGTCACGATTAACGGCAGCACACGCACCTATCATTCAACAAAAGGTGTCTATCGTGACTCAAAACACAATGTCATTGGTCTAATTGGCATAGCACGAGATATCACAGAACGAAAACTGCTCCTTGAAGAACTCAAACGAGATAAAGAAGACCTTGCTGCCCTTAACACCGTAACAGCCAATGGCATCAGTACCTTAAATCTTCAAGAACTGCTGGATGTCATGCTTGAGCGTATTGTGGAAGTCATGCAAGCTGATGCTGCCACCATTCGTTTAAAAAAAGATGATTCCCTACAAATCTGCGCCAGCATTGGAATTGAGAACGACGATTATATCCGTTATCCAATACCAATTGGACAAGGCTTTGCAGGTACAATTGCAGCCACAAGGCAGCCATTTTACATTGAAGACGCTCAAATAGACTCGCGTGTAATTAATCCTTTCATCAAGCAGAGTAAAATCCGCACAATGTTGGGTGTGCCACTGGAGCGTAATGGGAATTTAATCGGAGTTCTCCATGTCAAGTGGTTATCTATCCATTCAGTAAGCGATCGTAAACTTCATCTACTAGAAATTACTGCCGAACGCTGTACTATGGCAATTCTGAACGCCCAACTCTATGAACACGCTTTACAACTACAAGAGCGTCTTCAGCTACAAATTGACCACATGCCCCTTGCCTGTATTGTCAATAACCAGGAACTACAGTTAACAGATTGGAACCCTGCGGCTGAAAGAATATTTGGCTTTACCAAGGAAGAGGTACTCGGTGCCAACCCTTGTGACCTAATTACACCCCCAACCGTTCGCTCCCTTGTCAAGAAAACCTTCCAGCAGTTAGAAGCAGGGCAAGCAACAGCACATAGTATTAATGAGAATCTCACCAAAGATGGTCGCACCATCATTTGCGAGTGGTACAGTACACCGCTTAAGGCAGCAGATGGTACAGTCGTTGGGATGCTCTCAATGGCACAGGATATCACCGATCGCCATGCTACTGAGGTGGCATTGCAGGATTCTGAACAGCGTTATCGCACTCTTTTTGAGAGTAATCCCCACCCGATGTGGGTTTATGACACTGACACACTTGCCTTCCTTGCTGTCAATGATGCGGCGATTCACCACTACGGTTATTCTCGTGAAGAATTTCTCTCAATGACGATTCGGGATATTCGTCCCCCCGAAGATATTCCTGCCCTACTGAAACATCTCACTCAAATCAGTCATGGTCTTCATGTTGATGGCGTGTGGAGACATTGCAAGCAAGATGGAACCATTATTGATGTTGAAATCACCTCTCATCCTTTAGTTTTTTCAGGAAGACAAGCTGAGGTGGTTTTAGCAAATGATATTACTCAGCGTAAACAAGCAGAAGAACAGTTGCGGCGCTATGCGTTTTATGAACCCTTAACAGGCTTGCCCAACCAAGCCTTATTCTTGGAGCGATTAGAACAACAGCTTGAACAGGCAAGATGTGGTAAAGCCGGTTTATTTGCGGTTCTGTTCCTTGAGCTAGAGCGTTTTGAACTGGTTAAGTATAGCGTGGGACACTTAGCGGCTGACCAACTGATCATCACTACAGCTCAACGATTGGAGAAGTGCATAAAACCCACGGATACAGTAGCACGACTGGGAGCTGATGAGTTTGCCATCCTCCTGACAGATATCCAAGACAGCAATGAAGCGACTAACATGGCTGATTACGTTCACCAACAGCTTGTGTTACCGTTTACTCTCAACGGACGTGAGATATTTTCTACCACGAGCATTGGTATTGCTTTCTGTGAGAAGGACAAGCTAGTCAGTAGCACCTTGAAATCGTCGAAAGAACTCTCTAACCGATCACTAGCTGCTACCCCACTCACCTGCTCTAATCGACCAGAGGATTTCCTCCGTGCTGCTGACACAGCAAGGCATCATGCCAAGATGCAGTCTCATCTGCGTCATGCCGTATTTAATCCGGCAATGCATGAACAGGCTGTGGCACGTTTCCAGCTAGAAACTGATTTGCGGCGGGCGATTGAACAAGAGCAGTTTCAGGTTCACTATCAGCCAATTGTGTCTATGGAGACAGGTGAAATTAGCGGGTTTGAGGCGCTAGTGCGTTGGACTCATCCTACACGCGGCATTGTTTCACCCGTTGAGTTTATTCCCTTGGCAGAAGAAACAGGGTTAATTGGGCTTATCGATTGGTGGGTATTGCGCGAAGCTTGCGCTCAGCTAGGTGTTTGGCAACAAGAGTTTGCGACTATTAAGCCTTTGACAATGAGCGTGAATTTATCTGGCGTGCAGCTAGGACAGTTAGGTTTATTAGAGCGGCTTGACCAAATTCTGCGGAAGACTGGTGTTAGTGGACATAGCTTAAAGTTGGAAATTACTGAGAGCAGCTTGCTAAAAAATGCTAGCTCTGGAACAGCAATGCTAGAGCATTTAAAAGCATTAGGAATTCAGCTATCGATTGATGACTTTGGTACGGGTTATTCGTCCTTAGCGCGTCTGCACCAGTTACCGATTGATACGCTAAAGATTGACCGCTCTTTTGTCAGTCGGATGGGTATTGAGGGGGATAGCTTGGAGATTGTTCGGACAATTATTACACTGGCTCATAGTTTGCAGATGGATGTCATTGCTGAGGGGATTGAAACGCCTCAGCAATTGGCACAGTTGCGATCGCTCGGCTGTGAGTACGGACAAGGTTATTTCTTCTCTAAACCCGTTGAACAAAACTCAGCTACGGTGTTACTTAGGTCACAAGCACAGTGGTGAGAGAGAAAGCGATCGCCTTCCTTCATCGGCGAGTCATCGCCATCACAGCATTAACCGTAAGTTCGGGCAAATCCCCCAAAGAAGGCAAAGTGTCTACTCCAGAACAAACTATTGGCAAGTCATCTCCCCGCCATACCCAAATTTGTTGACGAGTTGGATCGATTAACCAGGCTAATTGTGTCCCATTGCTGAGATCTCAATTTGACTCTCTTCCTATGGCTGCCTGACGAAACTCTCTGACTGCTTCAACTCTGGAGGTTTGAGCGATTAAAACACACTTTGACAGCAGCTCGATATCGAGGTCTGTTAATCCAGGAAGCTCACTGCGGTAAATTCGCTCATAGCTCTGCTCTCGCAGGTGATAGAGCGCGAATAATCCATCTTCCCAGAACCAGACTTCGGGGACACCTAATGCTTTGTATCGCTCTAGTTTGTTAGCACTACCGCTGGTCAACACCACTTCAATTGAGAGGTCAGGGACAAGCCTCTTCTGACCAAGCCAGTAAGACTCATCGGCTTGAGCAGATGCCGTTCCTTGACGTTCCTGGGTCATTGACCCAGCAGGAATAAATTCGATGCCCTTCTCAACGAGAAACAGTTCAATCAAAAAGCCAATAATGGTCTTAAAAAATTCGTGGTCTTCTCCGGGCATCAGAATCTCAATTGTGCCGTTGTAATAGAAGAGCCGCACACCGGAAGAGCCTTCAAACCCTTTTTGGATCAGCTTGAACTGCTCCCAGGTTCGCTCGTGAAGAACAAGCCGTCGCTCTGTGGTGTGGTTTAGTAGTTGTGCCATCAAGTTGCTCGTTGCCTGCCTGGGGCATTGCTTCATGCTCTACCGTCACCATTCTATTTGAGAAATGTCAAGGAACGTTCCTCTGTCCCTTTTTTGGTTGCATCCCAATGCCAGCAAAAATCTAGCCCTGTGCGTCCTCTTTCTAAGTGCGATCGCCTCTTTTCTGGTCAGAATTTTCTTGCCAAAAAGACAGTAGTATGGGGTTGAAATGCCGTTCACGCTTCAACTTAAGTGTATGGTTATCAGTCCTCTGACATTAAATTTAGATACCGTTCACCTGAGTGACGAACAGTTCTATCAGTTATGTCAGAATAACCGCGAGTTAAAGTTTGAACGAACGGCTTCGGGAAAATTAATTATCATGTCACCCGTTGGAGGAGAAAGCGGCAATCGGGAAGCAGAATTGATTATCGACTTGGGGATTTGGAATCGCCAAACCCAACTTGGTTATACGTTTAGTTCGTCTACCATCTTTAAGTTACCCAATGGGGCAGACCGCTCTCCAGATGCGGCTTGGATTCAACGGCAACGTTGGGAATCACTCACTCCTGAACAAAGACGCAAATTTCCCCCCATTGCACCAGATTTTGTCATCGAACTCAGGTCAGCAACAGACGAGTTAGAAACGCTACGCCAGAAAATGCGGGAATATCTGGATGCAGGGGTGCAATTGGGATGGATGATTAATCCCCAACAGCAGCAGGTAGAAATTTATCGGCAAGGACGGGATGTGGAAGTGGTTGCTCTTCCGTGCGAGTTATCCGGTGAAGACTTCTTGCCTGGATTGACCCTAAGTTTACCGCTTTATTGAGCCGCATCTAACGCGAAGCGACCCTTCCATCTGCAAAATGAGGTTGTTGTGTCACCCGTAGACCAATTTCGAGAACTCCTGCCCTATCAGGCTTTCACCGTTTGCGCTTGCTTAGAGTGACACAAGAGCGATAACATCTATAACAACTCATTCCTCTTAACTCTTGAAGCGAATTATTGGTCTAACCGGGGGAATTGGCTGTGGTAAAACCACTGTTTCGGACTACTTAGCTAGTGCTTACCAGCTACCCGTTTTAGATGCAGATATTTACGCCAGGGAAGCCGTACAACTGGGTTCACCTGTACTGAGTAAAGTTACCGGACGCTACGGTTCAGGGATTCAATTGCTTGATGGTACACTCAACCGCAAGCGTTTGGGAGAAATTGTTTTTAGTAATCCCGCTGAGCGACAGTGGTTGGAGCAACAGATACACCCTTACGTGCGATCGCGTTTTCACTCAGAACTCGATCGTCTAGTTGCTCCTACAGTTGTCTTGGTTATACCTTTGTTGATCGAAGCCGGGATGACTGATTTAGTTACTGAAATTTGGGTAGTTAGCTGCTCACCAGAACAACAACTACAGCGTATAAGAGAACGCGATCGCCTATCTCTAGAAAACGCTCAAGCTCGCCTCAAAAGCCAACTACCCATCGAGCAAAAAGTTGCTCGTGCTGACGTTGTTTTGAATAACTCCTCTACACGAGAAGCCCTTCTCAAAGAAGTAGATTTAGCCCTGTCCTAAGTTCAACGCGCCTTTAATTCTCTACTCAAAAAATATTACCAATTAACGACACCTAGCTACACATCTGCAAGCAAAGTTTAATAAAAAGAAATTTCCTTTCCCTTTCCCCCAGCCACAAGATGAAATAAAGCAACAGGCTACTTATCTGGTGTAAAGATAACTTCCTTTGCCTCACCAACCTCTCCTATTGGCTTAGGTTCTCCACCTTTAGTAGAAACAAACACCGCACCTGCATCAGCCGCCTTAATCTTCAGCTCTTTCTGTGCTGCCCAAGTTTTCCGGTATTCTTTTTTTACAGCACCGTCAAACTGAGTTTTTCCATCAACGATCACGGATAGCCATGAGTCATCGTTGAGACTTACCTGAACTTCAATAGGAGCACTAGATTGAGTTTTAGGTTGTGCGGTTGCTACAGATGAGCTTTGTGTTTGTACCTTCGGTTTAGCGCTTGGTAGCTTCGAGAGAAGAAAAAACAGCCCACCCAGAGCGGCGATCGCCAAAAGAGCGTAACCGACTTTAGGCTTTAGAATGTAGTCGAGATAAGGCTCTATCGAGAACGACGGAGCCTCGAATGAAGAAGATGAAGCCGTAGGAACGTCTTCACTATCCGTCCGCTCCGTCTCAGAACGTACCGGTAATACACTGACAGGAAACGTTTGGGCAATAGCCGCACCGTCCACGTTGAGGACATCCCCATAGCGACGGATTAGTCCTTGAATAAAAATTGGCTCAGGCAATTGGTCGGGTTGCCCTTCTTCTAAAGCTTTCACCAAACCCAATCGCAAAAATGTTCTGGCAGCAGCTTCTTCTATAGGGATAGACTGCTGTTGCCTGATCTGTCGTAGATGCGCTCCGATTTCCTTGAGTTGCTCCAATTGATCTGGATTTAACTGTTTCACCTGCCCAGCCTGCCAAGAAGACATATCTCTCTATTCCACCTAATTCCATGGAGAAATCAATAGCCCAAAGACTACCAAAGACTATTAGTTTTGTCTATTTCCTGGATCACATATTTTGGCTTTAAGTCGGGATTAATCTTGTTTAGGCTTCGCCACCGACAACAACATCGCGAATCCGTAAACTTGGACCACCACAACCAACAGGCAAGCCCCCTTGTCCAGCTTTGCCACAGCCACCGGATTCATCCCAGTAGAAATCATCCCCGATCGCTTCGATATCTGCCAAGGTTTTGAAGACGTTTCCAGAAAGGGTAACATCTCGCACTGGCTCAGCTAGCTTGCCATCGCGAATCATCCAAGCTTCACCAGCGCTGAAGGTGAACATTTCACCATTGGTCATCCCGCCTAGCCAGTTTCGAGCATAAACCCCTTCTTTGATGCCCTTGAATAAATCTTCAACAGGCGTTTTTCCTCGCTCAATCCAGGTATTGGTCATCCGGACAATCGGTGGGTAATGGTAGTTGAGGCAACGGGCATTTCCGGTCGGTGTCTCTTCCAGTTTCCCAGCCGTTTCACGAGAATGAAGGCGACCAACTAGAATACCGTCTTTAATTAGCTGAGTTTTCGTCGCTGGTGTGCCTTCGTCATCGTAGAAGTAGCTACCGCGATGCCCTTCGGGTGCTGCGCCATCAAAGATTTGCAGTTCCTTAGGTCCAAATTGACGCCCCATGCTCATGACTTCCAGTAAGTCTGGGTTTTCGTAAGCCATATCGGCTTCTGAAAGGTGTCCGAAGGCTTCATGAACGAATAAACCCGTAAGGACTGGGTCAATGACTACGGTATAGGTACCTCCCTTCACAGGTGGTAAGGAGAGGGCATTTACAGCTCGTTGGGCAGCACTGCGGACTTGTTCATCTAGATTCGTCAGGTCTTCGTAAGCTTTGCGAGAGCCAGTGGTTTCCCTGCCAGTTTGTACAATATCCCCATTACGGGCAGTGGCAGAGAAGCGCATTTCCATATCCACCCACGATTGTTCAATCAGGGTTCCTTCTGAGGTTGCAATGATGACTCGTTGGGTGCTATCTCCATAACGTACAGAGGTTGTGGTGATGCGAGGGTCAATGCTTTTCAGAATGGTATTGTAGCGATCGCACAATTCTTTCTTCTGAGCGAGAGGAATCTGGCGCGGGTCAGTACCTGTTAAAGGCAGTTGACAAACGGCTTGGACTGGCTTGATTGGAGCGAGTACTGTATCTTCATCACCCACAATTCTTGCAGCAGCGATCGCTTCCTCAACTTGCTCTGATAATGTCGCAAGCTGGTTGAAACTCGCAAAGCCCCAGCCTCCCTTGTAGCAAGCCCTTACTTGCCCACCAATGGAGAGACCTTCACTTAGGGTTTCCACCTTGTCGCCCTGCAACAGAATACTCGTCCCTTTTGAGTCTTCTAAACGAATCGCTAAGTAGTCCACACGGGAGCGATACCGGGCAATTAGCTCTGAGAGTAAATTTTTGGCATCAGTTAGTACAGTCGGCATAGGAGGCAGCAAGATCAACGAACTCACCCTCTTATTGTGCAACGACTAAGCCAGGGAGTGCTACTGCTGACGGTGCTGTACCAAAGCTAATTGGTTAAAGTTGCGATCGCATTCTCGCCAAGGTATAGGAGTGAAGAAGAAGTAGTTGGAATGTTTTAGGCTTCTTAATTCTGCCTTCCCCCCTAATATATATTTATATTTCCTGGGAAAAAATTACCTGAAACAGTTATATCTAGGGCACTTCGCTGGAAAAGGTGAGCCAAATGACAAGATAACGTAGCAATAGACAATCTTTCTTTAGTCGGACGAGTAGAAAAATTAATAAGGTTAACTTTGACAGGGAGTTTCAACAATAATGCCGATAAATCTCGACAAGGCGATAGCTCATTCCTCGTTAAAAATCAAAAGAAACTTGCTCGAATTTAACGAAATGGCATAGAAGCTCAAACCCTCTAACATCAAATCAAGGAAATACAATGAGCGCACACAATAATAAACTGTCAATCAAAAACCTTGTAAGTTTCGCAGGAGTCGCTGTTGCTAGTGTTTTCCTTAGTCTCCCTGTATTAGCTCAGACCACACAAGGTGGCGGACAAATGAATAATGGTGGTACGACAGGTGTACAACAACCTGGCACGACGGGTGTTCAGCAACCTGGCACGACGGGTGTTCAGCAACCTGGCACGACGGGTGTTCAGCAACCTGGCACGACGGGTGTTCAGCAACCTGGTACGACGGGTACAACTGGCACAACTGGCACTGGTCGTACTTTGACGGAAGAAACCCAAATACAGCGACGAACCACCACTGGCACTACCACTCAGACTCAGCCAATGAACACTGATGGTTCTAATACTGGTGGCGCTACCAGTGGTCAACAAATGAATAATGATACTTTCAACACAAATACTGGAGCAGATACTGATGGTGTTAGAGCGCTTTGGTAGTTAGTTTTTCAGGCAGTCTTCTACTTATATGAGGACTGCCTGACTTGATGATTTTGCTGTCTCCATTGGTTTAAATGTTGAATATCGCTTCCGTTTAGTCACTTCACTAATAATCCCTAGGCTAGTGCTTTCTACTTTTGAAAATAAGGTGGATTAATAAGGGATAAAAGAAGTTTAAGCGGAAGTGATATTTGTTTTATAAGTTTAGAATAGGTTGTGTTACTGCATAAAATGGATTGTCTTGGTGCATAAAATAAAGATGCTAAAACGATCAGTAACTTGGGTTGGTTTGGTATTGACAATTGGCTTAGCTTATAGCCCTCAAGTTTTATTAGCAGCAGAACAGCCTGAAACAACAACAAACATCTCTTCAGATGTAGTTACTCAACCTATACGTTTAGAAATCAGTCTCAGTCGGCGCCAAGTAACCCTTTATCACGAAAATACGCTAATTAAAACTTATCCGGTTGCAGTCGGTCGCGCAGGTTGGGAAACGCCAACGGGTAATTTCCAAGTAGCTCAGATGCTTGAAAATCCTAAGTGGATACACCCTACTACAGGTGAGGCTATTGCAGGGGGTACTCCAGGAAACCCTCTGGGGCGTTACTGGATTGGGTTTTGGACAAATGGGAGAGAATGGATTGGCTTTCATGGTACGCCTAACCCTAGTTCAGTAGGGACAGCCGCATCTCATGGTTGCATTCGGATGTACAACAAGGATATTGAGGAACTGTATCCTCTGGTTAGTTTGGGAACACCTGTAACAGTGGTGCCGTAGTAAGTCTGGTGTTTTGTTGAAAGGCTAGGCGATCGCATTTTCTCATCAACTGCACTTACGGCAACCCTCGAAAGATGCGATCGCTCTATCCTAACTTATGTATAGGCTTCCATCGGCAAGCAGGAACAGACTAAATTGCGATCGCCAAACGCATTATCAATTCGCCCCACGACAGGCCAGAACTTAGATTCACGAGTCCACGGTGCCGGATAGGCAGCCTGTTCACGAGAATAGGGATGTGTCCATTCTGAAGTAAGCAAAGCTTCTGCTGTATGAGGTGCATTCTTCAAGACATTATCTTGATCATCTACCTTACCCGCTTCGATTTCCTCAATTTCCTTGCGAATTGCAATCATTGCCTCACAAAAGCGATCGAGTTCTTCCTTGGATTCGCTTTCTGTGGGTTCCACCATCATTGTCCCCGCTACAGGCCAAGAGACGGTTGGGGCGTGGAAACCATAGTCCATCAGGCGCTTGGCAATATCATCCACTTCAATGCCAGCAGATTTTTTGAGCGATCGCAAATCCAAAATACACTCATGCGCCACCAAACCCGTCTTCCCTTTATACAAAATCGGGTAGTAAGGCGCTAATCGAGAAGCAATGTAATTGGCATTGAGAATTGCCACCTTAGTCGCTTCCGTCAAACCAGCGCCACCCATCAGCGCGATGTACATCCAAGAAATCGGTAGAATACTCGCACTACCCCAAGGCGCAGCCGACACAGCACCAATGCCTTGCTTACCACCAGTTGGGATAACCGAATGCCCTGGTAAGAATTGCACCAAATGGGGCATCACGCCAATTGGTCCCATCCCAGGGCCACCGCCCCCGTGGGGAATACAAAATGTCTTGTGTAGATTCAAGTGACAGACATCTGCCCCGAAGTCTCCTGGACGGCATAACCCAACTTGGGCATTCATATTTGCTCCATCCATGTAAACCTGCCCACCATGAGTATGGACAATCTCACAGATTTCTCGAATTTGCTCCTCAAAAACACCGTGAGTAGAGGGATAGGTAACCATTAAAGCCGCGAGTTCATTACCATGCTTCTGGGCTTTCGCTTTTAAGTCCTCCACATCAACATTGCCCATCTCATCACAGGCAACTGCCACCACCTTCATCCCACACATCACTGCACTAGCAGGATTTGTCCCATGTGCAGACTGGGGAATCAGACAGATATTCCGGTGCGCTTCACCTCGGCTTTCATGATACTGACGAATCGTGAGTAATCCCGTGTACTCGCCTTGAGAACCCGCATTCGGTTGAAGAGAAATTGCCGCAAAACCAGTGATTTCAGCCAACCATTCTTCTAGCTGCTGAAACAGAACTTGATACCCTCGTGTTTGTGACACAGGGGCAAAGGGATGAAGCTTGCCAAATTCTGCCCAAGTTACTGGCATCATCTGGGCCGTTGCATTCAGCTTCATTGTGCAGGAACCTAAGGGAATCATTGATGTTGTGAGCGACAAATCTTTCGCTTGCAGGCGATTTAGATATCGCAATAGCTCAGTTTCCGAGTGGTAACGGTTAAAAACAGGATGGCTTAGGTAGCTACTTGTACGAGCAAAGGGTTCGTCAAAATCAGTATTGACCTGACTTGCTAACTCCTCCAACGTGAACAGTAGAGGCGTAGCGCCTTGTTCGCCTACACCCGCAAAAATCTCAAGTAGGTCGATTAAATCTGCGACAGTTGTTGTCTCATCTAGAGTAATTCCAACAGCCGTTTCATCAAAGCTACGCAAGTTAATTTGTCGCGCTTGGGCAGCTTCTACAATCTCTTGCAGAGATTTTGACCCCAATTCCACCCGTAGGGTATCAAAAAATGCTTCTGACCCAATGCTATAGCCAAGACGCTTCAACCCTTCTGCCAGAACCAAAGTCAACTGATGGACATTCTGAGCAATTCGCTTGATTCCCTCTGAACCGTGGTAGACGGCATACATACTACTCATAACCGCCAGCAACACTTGAGCCGTACAAATATTGCTAGTTGCCTTATCTCGCCGGATATGTTGCTCACGAGTTTGGAGGGCAAGACGCAGTGCTGGCTTGCCCTGAGCATCTTTAGAGACACCAACAATACGCCCTGGAACGTTCCGCTTGTAGGCTTCTCGCGTGGCAAAGTATGCCGCATGAGGCCCCCCATATCCCAAGGGAACTCCAAAGCGCTGGGTACTTCCAACAGCAATATCAGCCCCAAATTCTCCGGGGGGTGTCAAGAGGGCAAGACTCAAGGGGTCTGCGGCAACGGTTACTAATGCACCAGCCTCATGAGCCTTATTAATAAATTCTCGATAGTCATAAATCGTGCCCTCCGTCGCTGGATACTGTAGCAGTGCGCCAAAAATCTCTTGTTCAAAGCCAAAGCTTTGATGGTCGCCTACTATCACATCAATTCCCAAGGGTTTTGCACGGGTTTGCACGACTTCAATGGTTTGGGGATGGCAAGCTTGGGAGACGAAGAAGGCATTGCGCTTTGTTTTACACAAGCCATAACTCATACTCATTGCTTCTGCTGCTGCTGTGCCTTCATCCAGCAAAGATGCATTGGCAATTTCTAAACCTGTTAAGTCAATGATCATGGTTTGGAAATTGAGCAGTGCTTCTAGACGTCCTTGGGCAATCTCAGCTTGATAAGGTGTATAGGCAGTGTACCAGCCTGGATTTTCTAAAATATTGCGCTGAATCACAGGTGGGGTAATGCAGTCGTGGTATCCCGTACCGATAAACGACCGGGACACCTGATTTTTGGAGGCAATTTCTTTTAATTGCCGCAAAGCAGCATACTCACTCTGTTGTGCTGGCAATTGCAACGGTCGAGTGAGCCGAATTGCTTGCGGAACTGTTTGATCGATCAAGTCCTCAAGGGTTGCGAGTCCCAAGACATCCAGCATCTGCTGCACGTCCTCGGTACTTGGACCAATGTGCCGTCTTGCAAAAGAATCACTAAGAGCAGGTAGCTTGTCAGAAGATGGTTGAGAGTCAAGAATCAACGGATGAGCTTTCACCTCGTCATTAACTGTGACATCCAAATTACGCATATCAAACCGATTCGTTGAAGGGCTATGGTGCGTCACGAGTTTTTTGACCGGCGCAACCACTTATTATTCTGTAACATACCCTCAAAAATAGCTTTCAGTGCCGCTTACTTGCTGTACAGGACAAGCGTCGGCGTAGAAAAGCCAAAACTGAAGTTATAGCAAAAGGCAGAAGGCAGAAGGCAGAAGGTTTATTACTGGCACGTGGTCGTTTCAGCCGTTAGATGTCCTAACCTTATAGCGGTTTTCTGGAGGGATGAGGTACAGCGGAAGGTGTGTGAAACTTGCGTAGAGAGCAAGGAAAATAAAAAAGCTGATAGCTGATAGCTGACGGCTTTCTGCTATAACTTTCTACTCTCCTTCCACCTGTGCGCGATATTCTGTAGCAGATAACGCATCATTTAAGTCATCCGCGTCGTTGATTCGCAGCTTCAAGAACCAACCTTCGCCGTAAGGGTCTTCTGATATCAGTTCGGGAGAGTTTATCATCGCCTCATTACGCTCAATTACAGTCCCCGAAAGGGGAGCATACATATCCTCAACGGCTTTGACTGATTCAATGCTGCCGAAGGTTTCACCTTTTTCTAAAGCATCACCCACCTCTGGCAATTCCAGAAATACAATGTCCCCTAGTTGGTCAACAGCAAACTCGCTGATGCCAAGTGTCGCAATCTCACCATCGAGTCGTACATACTCGTGGGTATCTAGGTATTTCAAATCCTCTGGATACTCGAAGCCCATGTCACGTCCTCATTACACAGCAGAGCTAAGTTTACAACTTCCAAGAAGCCCGATATTCAAATTTAAGCTAACTGATTGTGACAAACCGTAGTGGTTAACTGAAATACGGTAGAGCTATTTTGACTTCACACTATGGATAAATCAACTCTCAGACGACTACTATTGGGTGAATTTACTATCAAACGGCTTGTGCGTTCTGTAATTTTTATCTACGCTTTCTTTTGCTTATACATCTTCTTCGTTGCAGATGGAAAGATTTTTTTGCCTCAACCCTCTAGCTATCAAGATACTCGTGAAATTCTTAAACTGAAGACGGCTGATCAGATTCAGCTTTCAGCGATTTATCGACCCAATCCGGCATCTACTTACACAATTCTCTATATTCACGGTAATGCTGAGGATTTGGGCGACATCCAGCCAGTGCTGCAACAATTGCAAACAATTGGGTTTAGTGTGTTTGCTTACGATTATCGCGGCTATGGCACTAGCCAAGGTAAGCCCTCAGAACGCAATGCTTATCGAGATGTGGACACAGCCTATGAGTATTTAACTCAGAAATTGGGTGTGTTACCAGAGAGAATTATTGTTTACGGACGCTCAGTTGGTGCAGGTTCGGCAGTGGATTTAGCCGCTCGAAAACCAGTAGCTGGTTTAATTATGGAAAGTGCATTTACTTCGGCGTTTCGCGTGGTGGTGCCGATTCCGATTCTACCGTTTGATAAATTCCGCAATATTGACAAGATTAAAAGATTGAATTGCCCAGTGTTGGTGATGCATGGGAGAGTTGATGAGGTTGTTTCCTTCCACCATGGACAACGACTTTTCGCTGCGGCTTCTGAACCCAAGTTGGCGTTATGGGTAGATGATGCGAGTCACAATGATTTTATGTGGGCGGCAGCGGAGCAATATGGGAAAACCTTGCAGGAATTTGTTGAGTTGATTGTGCGATCGCATCAGGGCAAACGCATCTAATGAGTATGAATCATACGTGATGAGTGTTTGTTGCTCTGACTGAATCAACTAAATAAAATTTCCCCCTGTGAGGTTGCGGAGTTGCAGCAAGAGTGTAAGCGCCTCAATTAGCGATATTTGTTCACCCTACAGCCAAAATCTTCATCCCCTACCAAAGCTTTTGCCTCCAGCAATGCTCTGAGGTTCAATCTATTCAAGATGCTGGACTTAATAGGGCGTTTTTCATCCCAAAAGATTAGAGACGAATAGAATTCTATTGCTGATGGAGAGGTCAAAAGATCAAAAGTCCTGTATGCAACTTCCTCATCATTAAAGCTGAGAAAGTAAACAGTATCATCAAAAACAGCGGGCTTGTCAGTTATCTTTCCTACTAATCTGAAGTCTAACTTCTTGTAAAGCCCACAAATCGCAATTTTCCAAGATGTAAAAGTGTATGAACCAACTCCAAAAATAGAAAATCGGGGATTTTTCTGGTAGATCTTGCTCTTTCTGTTATCTAGGTAGTTTGCATGAGCCTCTAGATATTTCCAAGTTTTGGGAGCTAAATCTCTTATAGGTTCAGTTGGTTCGCCAACAAATCTTTGAGTAACTAAAACATATCTATCAGTAGCCTTGGTTCGATCTTGAGCAACATCAGAGCCTTTAATTAAAGGAAAAAGATAACTTTCTTCAATCTCAACACTTTCGCCTAGCCCATTGATAAAAGTATTATCGACCTTGCGAAACTCCATCACCTTTGAGCAATCGTGCTTGATACCAGAGCGCCATTTCGTTCCAGTACCTACATCGTACAATCTACTCAGATTATCAAAAGAAGCTGTGTCTCTGATAAGAATATTATTTCGATATCCTATTTGGTGATGCTCTAAGCCTTCAAGACTACTAAATACATCACAAAAGTAATTTTGTGAATTTGTGTCAAACTTGCAAAACAATAAACAGGCTTCAACATCTGCATCAAAATACTTCTTAGCATCTATTTTATAAGTTGCACAGTAAGCTAAATTAAGTTTTTTAGAATGAAGATAGCTCAATAGTTTTCTTGAAACGGGAGCTTTACAAAGCATTGCCAGATAAGCGTCACGATTTTGTAGCCAGTGAACAACCTGAATTAGCATCCATTCTGAGATATCAAAGTTGCTCTTGCCCGTGATTGCATCAAATCCATTATGGTTTTGAAAATTATTCTTTTTAGGTAAGTTCTCACCACCAATGCTTCCTAGTTGTGAGTTCGTAACCCAAGGGAAATTACCGAGTACTAGCAGCTTACCCTCTAGCTGATTTACCAGTGGCAACCAATCAAACTGAAAAAAATCTCCGTGTTTAATCTCTATTCTTTCATCTTCTAATAACTGCTTATTCGTTCTAAATTCTTGTAAGTAGTTTTGGTTTACTTCAACTCCGATAATCTTGTCTGGTGATTGAAATAAACGTGAAGCAGCTTCAACAAAATTACCCACTCCGCATGTCGGCTCAATTATGACATCAGGACTGATGCCAAGTTTTATCAACTGTTGACATACCCTCTCAGCTAGCTCTAACGGCGTTTGAAAATCTCCATATTCTACTTTTGCTCTGTGTACAGTACGAATCATCGGTTAGCCCTATAAACAGCGATCACACCTTCTTCTTGACTAGCACGCTCAATTACTCTTCCATACTGGAGTCGCCATTGCAGAGCATTGGAGATAGTAAGAAAACCTTGTATAGGAGGATTTTCAAGTATTTCATCCGCGATATTGGATGCCTCAATTTCATCAACAGGTAGATTTCGATCAAGCATGAAAGCCATTAAGTCATCTTTATTACCTTCATTCTCTAGAACATTACGAATCCCACGAGTCATTTGGAAGTCTGCTGTTCTCTCAGCACTCACATAAATTGTGTGCAGAATATTGAGATTTGCAGAGCGAGCTTCACTGTTATCTGTCTTGTTATAGACAAAAATAATAAGTGAATACCCAAGCCCAAAAATTTTTTGTCGTGCAGATTTGAAAGGGCATGATGATTGAGGTTGCTTGATGCTTGTTACCTTGACATCAACAAGTAGTCCTGGAAAATCTATGCCACTTGCTGAATTACCCTCCACAAACTCGTATCGTCCCCTGAGATGAAGTCTGAACTTTTGTTCCAAATAGGTGCCCACAGCTTTGCCGTCCGTGACACCGTAAAGTAAGGGTTCTGGGTGTCGAGATTCGGCGGCTGAAAATAGTGCTGCTTCAGTGCAAAGGATTTCTACGGTCAAGGTTGACATGGTTACAGCAAAAGTCGCAAGTATCATATCGTAACCCTGAATTGTCTGTGTACCGCTACCGCTACTGACAGCGACTCATTCTCAAAGCAGGTTTAGGCGCAGTTATAGCGGTTTTCAATAGGATGAGGTACAGCTCAAGTATGTGAAACAAGAGACAGAGCAAGGAAAACAAAAAAGCTGATAGCTGATAGCTGACGGCTTTCTGCTTATTTAGCTCGATAGGGTGAGCGATAAAACGGTTTTTTGACAACAACGGCTGGATAAGTTTTGCCTCGAATTTCCACGTCTAAAGATTGACCAATTTTAGAAAGAGGCGTGGGAACATAAGCAAGTGCGATCGCTTTTCCGAGTGTTGGTGATTGGGTTCCACTAGTCACTTCTCCAACTACTTGCCCTTGGGATAAGACAGGATAACCATGACGTGCAATGTGACGCCCTTGCATTTCTATCCCTACTAAGCGTTTTTCTACCCCAGTCGCTTTTTGCTGTTCTAACACTGAGCGTCCAATAAAGTCGCCTTTGCTGTCTAGGTGTACAACCCAACCCAAACCTGCTTCGAGAGGGGTTGTTGTTTCATCAATGTCTTGCCCATAAAGTGCCATTGCCGCTTCTAGCCGTAGCGTATCTCTAGCACCCAAACCGCAGGGAGTAACACCAGCCTTATCGAGAGTTTGCCACAGTTCTATCCCAACATCAGGGTCTACCATCACCTCAAACCCATCCTCGCCAGTGTAGCCAGTCCTCGCGATAAACGCGGATTTACCCAGCAAGGTTGCCTCTAGGTGTTCAAAGGCTTTTACTGGTGTCAAATCTTCCTCAACCAAGCGCTGGAAATGTGAGTAGGCATGAGGCCCCTGAATCGCAACTAGCACTTTTTCCGCCGAGAGGTCGAGAAAATCAATTTCCGCTGATTCTATCTGAGCAAGTATCCAGGCTTTATCTCTCACTCTGGTAGAAGCATTCACAATTATCACACCTCGTTGCACACCAGCAGCATCCTCACCCTGGTAATAAAAGATGATGTCGTCGAGGATACCACCTTTGGGATTAAGCAAGACAGTGTATTGTGCTTGTCCGGGTTGCAACCGCCGCAAATCTGAAGGGACTAGGGGTTGGAGTTGTTCAACTAGCTGTTTCCCCTGAAAGGCAAACTTTCCCATGTGGGAAATATCAAACATTCCGGCTGAAGTTCTCACCGACTCGTGTTCCTGCCCTATACCCAGGTATTGCACAGGCATCTCCCAACCTGAAAAAGCAGTTAGTCGCGCTTTTTGTTCTAGAGCAAGCGAGTAAAGGGGAGTACGAGCAAGAGCAATCGCAGTTTTCGGGTTTAATTCGTCTGACTTAGCCACAAGAAAGTTATTCAGTTGCAGTGAATCTTTCTATTCTACCGAGCAACGCTGACATCGCTGTTCCAAGATGCGATCGCACAAAGTCTCCCACAGCTTATTTAGCCAGCCTATATATTGACTATCTCTTGAGCTACCCAACTAATTCCAATTAAATAGACTAGAATCATTTACCTGCACTCTATAAGAACGACTTGCTAATTCCCGCCCTCATTTACATCACGGCTGTTTTAGCGGCTAACTATACAGCCACCTGGTTTCTTCCCCTGCCAATTTTTGGTCAAGTGGCAGTCGGGACATTTATCTTTGGCATTACCTTTACACAACGAGACCTTTTACACCAATTCGGTAGAAGGCGAGTGTACCAGGTCATTTTCCTGGCTGCTGTTCTTAGTGTTATTGAATCAGTGGTTCTGGGAGTACCCTACCGCATCATCATTGCCTCCTTCACTGCCATCCTAATTTCGGAAACAGCAGACACAGAGGTTTACCAACGACTCCTCAATCGCTCTTGGATGCTGAAAGTCGTTAGTTCTAACGCGGTAAGTATCCCCATAGACACGCTAATTTTTAACCTAATAGCCTTCTTGGGTGTATTTCCACCCCTGCAACTGCTAGGCATCATGTGGGGAGAAATTGTCGTAAAGACTCTCACAGGAGTTGTGGTGGGACTGATTACGGCAAGACAACGCCAAAACCCTCAACAAGGTTTGAGGTGAGAGGTTTGTTTTGTTTGAGATTGGAAAATTATGAGTCTTGCCAAATACTGAAACCAAGACCCGTCAATCATTTCCCTTCTGCCCTCTGCCCTCTGCCTTTTGCTACAGCCAGGAAAAATCCTTCAACCCCTTACCCAGCTTCATTGCTAATAGCCGAAAGACAACTAATAATCTGTCGAGCAAAAAGCCTTGAGCCAATCCCTGTAGCAATTAAGAGAAAACCAAAAATACTGCTGTAGCGAGAGTCTTCTAGCTGTAGGTGTAATTGTTGCTGCTCAGGATTTTGCAAAAATTGATTAATTTCATCAACCATTGCAACTTTCGCGTTTCGGTCAGTTGGCGAAGAATTCATTAAGGGAATTTCATCGGTTTGAGTGAGCAACACTACCTGATAGGCAACATGGTAACTTCGCGAGTGACGCTTCAATTCTGCACTCAGCAGGTCTGCCAAGGCAATATCTTGTTGGTGGGGTGTAACAAAGCTCGAATTATCAAGCTTACAGGTGTTTTGTATCTTGAGTGTTGTTGATGACGTTCCTTGACGCTGGCAACTCAAGGTTGAGACTCCCCCAAATCCCATAAATGTTAGCCCAGTGATGTAAATAACGACACTAAAAACTAAAACACTGAGCGGTTGATTTTGTTGTTGGAGCTTAAGCTTTTTGAGGAAAATCATGAATCGGTTCCGGTGTCACCCAAGATACGGTGACAGACCACCAAAAATAAGGATAATGTCATTAGTTTTAATTACATCTACCTATATCCGTATTCCCTAATGAGGGCAGGTGGTCAGGAATTGTAAAGCAAGATTGTAAAGTAAGGCTGAAAAAGCGATCGCTTAACCAGAAAAACTTACCGCACAGTACAGTAGGCGTGGCATAGCGAGAGAAACACCCAACTGTGTTCCCCCATCACTGCCGAGTCGCCAGTAAAACCTTGAAAATCAGCAACTAAACTCTTAATCCCTCAAGCTTCCGCTCATGTGCAGCTACAATGAACGCCTCAAAAATACGCAAATGTAAAGGGTCAGCCGGGGAAAGTTCTGGATGCCACTGGAGAGCAAATCCCCACGGATGGTCTTCATGTTCCAGTGCTTCAATCACACCATCAGGTGCTTTTGCAACGACACGCCAACCGAGTGGTGCAGTGCGTACCGCTTGATGATGCCAGGAAACCACAGATATCTCTGTTGTTCCAATCATGCTAGCGAGTTGACTGTCTGGCAGGATATGCACGCGATGTTCTGCTGGAATTAGCAATTCCTGTCGGTGCAGAATCGTTTCGCCAAACTCATCGGGGACGTGTTGCACCAAGTCACCACCACTTGCCACCATCAACACCTCTAAGCCTCGACAGATACCCAATACAGGTTTATCAGCCATGAGTGCAAGCTTAGCGAGTGCGAGTTCCGAAGCGTCTCGTTCTGAGTCTACGCCGTAAACCTTCGGATGCGGCGCACCGTTGTAGGTTACTGGGTCTAGGTCACCTCCACCTGTGAAAACCAAACCATCCACAGCTTCCATAAGAACAGCAGGGTCAGGTTCGCCTGGTGGCAGGAGAATTGGCACACCCCCAGCACGTCGTACTGCATTGACATAACCTACTGGCGCATAGAAGTTCCCAGTTTCCTGCTGCTTGTAGGCTGTAATTCCAATTATTGGGCACACTAAAGGGGACTTCTGGGTTGCTAGGGCTGTTCCAGCCGTTGTTGTTTTGAAGTTTCTAGACGAATTCAAGATTACGGACACCCTTTCAAGTTGTAGCTATCTATTGATAGTAATCATTCTTTAACCTGCTCAAGGAATCAGAGGTTACATTCCCACTACTTCCAGCGCTTGTGGCTTAGCGTAAGTTGCATCACCCGCCAAGGGTTCAAACCCCACAGCGAGTAGCAAAAGTCCATTACAATGGACTGAATTTTTTGCACAGCAGTTGTCTAGTTCACTTAAGTGGAGTTTCGCTAAAAGCCTGTGGAATTAATTTCATTTTCTCGGCTTAAATCAACTCACACATTGAGCAAAGGCGAGCGTAGTATCCAATTCTGAGTCCTTTTGCCATTCAATACTAAAGGCTCAAAGTTCACATTAAGCATATCGGCGTATCTACGCTAAGCTGAACAGCGTAATTATTTTTATTTTCTGGATTTTTATCCTGATACCGCTTTGGGAAGCCCGAATCAGAAATCAAACCTTCTGAAAAGGACATCCTCCAATGCGTATTTACTCTTCTTCCCTATTAGTCAGTCTGGCACTTACTGGGATAGCCATTAATTTACAAAGCGCTAACGCTTACTCAGCAAGTAGCTACCGCTCTGATTCTGGACAACAACAAACATTGACACAGGAATTGCAGGGAAAGGTTGACTGTAGCGACCGCACACAAAGTCCTCCACCTGGTTGTCCAAGAAGAGATACATAGTGGCTTCAGGAAATTGCAAGCCACTTTTTTTTGACTAGATACTACGAACTTGTTTCAGCCAACCATTATTTTTGAATCGCTACAACCTATCTCTTGATAAACTTTCAAGAGAGAGATAAAGGTGATTGGAAAACTAGGCTGGTTTCCACTTGCCATGAAAACTATGGGGAATTACATTAGGTAATCCCAATCGGCAGACTGGTTCGTCATCCAAAGCATTGCTATCAAACACCATCACCTCACTGGTGTCAGAATTACCGTCGTACACAACTGTTAGTATCCAACCCTGCTCAGGATTTATGGCATCAGCAGCATAAAGGGGTTCTGAAGGATAGCGATTCTCACCCAAATCAGCCATAACTAAGCTGTCGGTTTTGTTGTCGAAGCGTGCGATCGCACCGAAGACTTCTTGAGTCATATCAACCCCATCCCGATGTACCGTTAAGTAGGTATAGGGCGAAGCTTGTCCCACCAGCGTCTCCGGCACAACCGGAAACTCACAACCTCTATCTAACAATTCCTGCAACTGCGTTACTTTACCCGTTTGTGGATTCAAACGCGATCGCCACAGTGTTCCTTTCCCCTCAGTGTGGGTTTTCCCTGTTGCGACTTCTTTCAAACGCTGGTTCGTTTGAAAGTCTGGGTAACGCACAAAATCAATAACAACTGAGCCATCATTGTCTACATAGCCGTTGCTAAAGTGCCACTGGAACCAACTCTCGGCTTCACTGCGACTCACTAGGGATAAGCTTTCACGGTCAAAGATAATAACTTGAGTGGCTTTGTGTGGTTGCCACTTTAGCGCATCACTATAGTTACTCAACCCAACTCCCACTGGTAGGAGATTCACCCGTACTGGCGGCACAAAAAACACTAGATACTGCCCTGCCATGACAAAATCATGCACCAAAGGCAAACCATCGAGCGGGATTGAGTTTTGTTGGATAATTTTGCCTGTATAGTCGCTTTTGTAAACTTTCAGAGTTGCATTCAGCCCAGGGGCAACACCAAAGTTAAAAATCTCGCCTGTTTTCGGGTCAACCTTTGGATGAGCAGAAAAAGGCGATTCCTCCTTCAACTGACCTAAATCATCAGTTCCCCTCGTTTCCAATGTCTGAAGGTCAAGGGCATGAGGATTTCCACCTTCCCACAGTGCTAACAATTTATCTGGTAATACCAGCACTGAGGTATTCGCGGCATTCTTAATGGGTTTGAGCCATTGATTCCAAATCGGTCCCGGTGCCGTCATGCCATAGTTGCCGTAGAGGAAGTTATCCACAGCCGCTTCTTCTTGGTAGCCAGACGTTTGCACGTAGCGATAGAGTCCAGTAGCACCTCCCTCAATGAAATGCACACCCAAAATCGCGCCATCGCCATCAAACCAGTGTCCCACTCGTACCCCACCACGCTCTAAGCGTCCGGGCCCATTGCGATAAAGGGAACCCTTTAAGCCTTCTGGAATCTTGCCGGAAAGGATAGGTAAGGGAGTTGGTAAAAATTCTTTTGCTGGTTGGGCGATCGCATTTGCCCAAGCTCTACGGGTTACTGGCTTGCTGGTTGTAATCATGTTTAAAGAGAACTATCTACAGCGCAGCAGGTTTTTGATCAGAGTCCTGCTACTCAGGCATATTTATAAGTTTTATTACTTTTATTACAGTAAGGTTTAGCTTACCTGACCACTGTCAAAAGATGGACTTTGGTTCTTTGCTCGTCAATGCTCATGTTCAACAAAAAGACGCACCGTAGCACGTCTCCAGTTATTTCTACTCAAATACACTTTTGAGTGAACTATTTCTCTAAATAGGGGGTGACACCCTTCATCCCATTACTGCTATACTGTGCTTAGTAGATGCACCCTGATAATTGAGAGAGTCACCTCGTGGCTCTTTTTTTCTTTAGATAGTGTAGCAGGAACCGTGAATAAGCACTGTTGCGTTAACAATTGAGAATAGCTTTACCTAATCCCAATCCCCAATTGCCAGCCTCCAACTCCTAGAAAGGGACTAACTGCTTGCTGCACCAGCAGCTTCTTGCTGTTTGGCAGAACCTTGAGTTCCTAGCTGGATTAGCTCAATCTTGTAGCCATTTGGGTCTTCAACAAAAGCAATTACCGTTGAACCATGCTTCATTGGCCCTGGCTCACGGACTACTTTTCCACCCTTTAATCGAATTTGGGCACAGGTGCCGTAAATATCATCAACACCAAGGGCAATGTGACCATAAGCATTACCTAGATCGTACTTATCCGTACCCCAGTTGTAGGTTAGTTCGAGGACAGTGTGGTCAGACTCATCCCCATAACCAACAAATGCTAAGGTAAACTCGCCGCCTGGATAGTCTTTTTTGCGAAGCAGCTTCATCCCCAAGACATCACAGTAAAACTTGAGAGATTCATCAAGATTGCCGACTCGCAGCATTGTATGTAGCATTCGCATGAGCTGTTCTCAACTCCTTATTAGATTTCTCACTCTACTGCCCATTGTAAAGAGAGCTACCATCCGAGAACGTTATCAGGGGAAATCCCTACTAATTGGTAGGGAATGCAACAGTTGTGATCGCTAAACATCATTAAAGATGGTTCGGGGTTGCCAATTCACGGTATATCCTAAACGCGGCAATAATGTTTTTTTCAGGTGTTTTGGGCAAAGCTATTTGACAAAATACCGTACCGGGATAATCTATTCTCGATTGTCGCTAGTTAGTTAAGCACTGTTGCCATCAGCGCTAAGTACAGGAGGATATATGTTAGACAAGCCAGAAACTGCCATTGAGGCGATTGATGCCAGAGAGATTTTAGACTCACGGGGACGCCCCACTGTTGAAGCAGAAGTGCGCTTGGCGACAGGTGCAGTAGGATTAGCTCAAGTTCCTAGTGGAGCCTCGACGGGTACCTTTGAAGCTCACGAATTGCGGGATGATGACTCACGGCGCTACGGCGGTAAAGGGGTACTGATTGCGGTACGGAATATTAAGGAGAAAATTATTCCTGAATTATTGGGGATGGATGCACTTGACCAAGCCTCGGTTGACCTGAAAATGATTCATCGAGATGGTTCCCCAAACAAAAAGAACTTGGGCGCAAATGCAATACTCGCTGTCTCGCTAGCAACAGCTAAGGCGGCGGCTGATGACTTAGCACTTCCCCTCTATCGCTATTTGGGTGGGCCACTTTCTAATGTATTGCCCGTGCCGTTGATGAATGTCATCAATGGTGGTGCCCATGCGGATAATAATGTGGATTTTCAGGAGTTCATGATTGTGCCTGTGGGTGCCGAGACATTTCGGGAGGCATTACGTTGGGGGGCTGAGGTATTTGCATCACTAGCCAAGGTTTTGAAGGATAAGAAGTTGCTGACAGGTGTTGGTGATGAAGGTGGCTTTGCTCCTAACCTGGAATCCAATAAAGCAGCGTTGGAATTGCTGATTGCGGCGATTGAAAAGGCTGGGTACAAGCCAGGGGAAGAAATTGCCTTAGCAATGGATGTCGCGGCGAGTGAGTTCTATAAAGAAGGTCAGTATGTCTACGATGGGGCATCTCACTCACCACAGGAATTTATTGATTATCTGGATGGACTGGTAGGACAGTTCCCGATTATTTCGATTGAAGACGGGTTGCATGAAGAGGATTGGGAGAATTGGCAGCTACTGACTCAGAAATTAGGTTCACGGATTCAGTTAGTTGGTGATGACCTTTTTGTTACGAACCCGACAAGGTTGCAAAAAGGAATTGAGTTAAATGCGGCTAACTCGATCTTGATTAAACTCAATCAAATCGGTTCTTTGACGGAAACCCTAGAAACGATTGATCTGGCAACCCGTAATGGCTTCCGCTCAGTGATTAGCCACCGTTCTGGAGAAACGGAAGATACAACGATCGCAGATTTAGCAGTAGCTACCCGTGCCGGTCAAATTAAGACCGGTTCATTGTGCCGTAGCGAACGAGTTGCCAAGTATAACCGCTTGTTGAGAATTGAAGATGAATTAGGCGATCGCGCTGTCTATGCCGGGAAAATCGGCATGGGGCCGAAGTAGAATTCAGTCCAAGACTTCTCAGTTAGAAGAGATTGTAGGTTGGGAGAGCGTCAGCCTTGCCTAAAAAAGGCTTACTCAGTGATAGTTTTTCGTAAACTCAACCCAACCTACATAATTGTGGTGCTACTGCCTCCGGTGACAGCTTCCTAAGTCTGTCTTTGGTAGACTCCCCTAAATAGTATTGTTTGATAAATTGCTAGCCAAACCGCCAATATGAGGACAAATCCATGACACTGCCATCTGAAAAAGCCTCAAAAAGCTCTATGGATATCCGTCTACCTGCAACCTCAATAATTTGGGGATTCGCTACTGGGATGTTGGCGCTTTGTCTTCCGCTTTCAAATGACACTAACCATGGAACCGTTATTTCTATCGCTATAGTTTCTGCGGCGGCTGTGAGTACAGTGGCAGTTTGGCAATCCTCTGACAAAAAATCTCAGACTCGCAATGAAGCCTCTGATCGGGTTAAGGAGTTCAAAGAGCGCATTGCTAATTTAGAGATGATTGCTAGCTCGGATCACACTAATTGGCAAGGGAAAACTCAGGCAGTGATGAAAAGCGATCGCAAGTAGTCGAGTTGGAGGTGATTCATCGAGTAAATATTAAGAGCTTGCCGAGCTGCCTTATGTGGCGATCCCCCCTAACCTCCCTTAGTGACTGTACTCAACGTAGAGGTTTGGCGATCGCGTTCTTGGGAAAGCTTCAGGTTCAAAATCGACAAGCCCAAAATCACCAAAAACAAAACTAATCCAATCGTGCAAGCATAACTCATCTCTAAATCGGAGAATGCTTGCTCATATAGATAGTAAACAACCGTCTTAGAACTATTACGTGGCCCCCCCTGAGTCATGATGTAGACTTCTTCAAACACCTTTGTCGCAGAAATTGCAGAAATCACTGCCACCAATACCAAATAAGGTCGCATCAATGGCACTGTGATGTCCCAGTGCTTCAAGTAGCCATCGGAACCATCAATTGCAGCCGCTTCATACAGTTCAGCCGGAATTGACTGCAAGCCAGCCAGGTAAATCACCATGTAGTAGCCCAATCCCTTCCACACGGTTACTGCCATCACACTAAAAATCGCCCAATCGGGACTCGTTAACCAAGGAATACCTGTGCCGAAACCCAGTTGTTTGAGCAGTTGATTAAAAAGACCTGTTTCTGCATAAAGCCACTTCCAGGCAATCCCCGCTACAACCATAGAAATCACTACAGGTGTATAAAAAGAAGCCCGAAACCAGCTAATTCCTCGTAGCTTCTGGTTTACCAAAACGGCTAAAAATAGAGGAACGACCACTAAAATTGGCACAACACCTAGCAGATACAGCAATGTGTTTCCCAAGGTTCGCCAAAAAACGGCATCTGCCCAGAGGCGTTGGAAGTTGGCTAAACCTATCCACGTCGGTGCCTGGGTGAGATCGTATTCGTATTGCGTAAAACTCAAATAGAAAGCTTGTAAAGCCGGCCAAAAGACACTTAGCCCCAGCACCAACAGGGCAGGCAATAAAAATAGGTAAGGAGTCAGGTGTCGTTTGTTAAGAATTAAATCTTTTTGCATTCAACCAAATAACTTGTTAAAAAAATTATTAAATCACATAGAACAGCCGTGAGTTAAAGCTTACTTGTATCTTCTAGTAATGCCTAGGTCTAAATTGAAGTGCAGCTCATCAGTGTTGGCAAAAACTGTAATCTATTTAACTGTTTACCAAGGGTTGACATAGTGTAATTATTGTTTGATCAGTTATATCAAGTTGCACTAAAAGGTAGTACTCGACGCTCCAGATGGAGAAATGCGGCGATGCACGAGAGCATAGCACCCTATTCTCCGTTTTCCCATTGTCAGATACTACGACTGAATGCAACTACGTCTAATAACTGGGTGCGCGTTAATAAACACGGGTTGAGTCAGGGAGTTAGAATACAGGATTCTGCATCCAAACGGGAGAAGTGAAACGTAGCCAGGGAAGGAATTGACCGTTTTAGCTTCTGAATCAATGAATTCAGAGTCAAGGCGATGTCTAGTCCGTACCAACTCCTAACCGTCAACAATCAAGCGAAACCTCTTGAGGCTAGCTCAGCATACACAGATTTTGCAGGATTGCTCCCTAAGCGTTAGAGACACCTTGCCTCCTACGGTTTACGTCAAAAACTTCATTACTTCACTGTGCTATCTATCGTTAGGAATGCTGCCAAATTTATCAAGATTGGCGATTTGAGACTGCAGCAAAATCTCAGTAATTGGAAGATGGCATTAATCCACAACACATTGAAAAGCGAAAAGCCGTGGAGCGTTTAAAGAGAAGGCACAATAGCTTACTTGAGCAAATGATAGTAGTGGAACCAGCGACGACTAGGCTGGAACTTTTTTCAGATACACCCAAGACATCAACTATAGGGGGTGAGATTTCAGCCCTATTTAAGCTAATACCAGCGCCCTTAGTTGTTTCCCGGTTAGCAGACGGTGTTATTTTGTACGCCAACGAGGATTATTGCACTACTTTTGGTCTGGCTGTCGAACTAATGAGTGAAGGCGCTGACGCTTATATTTGGCGATCGCGAAATTCTCAGCAACCCTTAGACTTCTACCACAACCCAACAGACCGACAGAGAATACTAGACATTCTCGCTACTCAAGGAAACCTCCGCAATTACGAACTCAGAATGCAGCATACAGACGGTACACCCCTGTGGTGTTCTGTCTCACTACAATTGCTAGATTTTGACGGCGAACCTGCACTCTTGGGACTCTTTCATAATGTTACTGACTACAAGCAAACAACTGAGGTACTCCAGCAGCGACCAGTGAACCTCGTCACTGCCTTTGATCCCACAAACAACAGCGAACCACAGCAGCAAAGCGAAGATCGTGAACGTGCAGAGGAAGAACTACGGGCAAGTGAATTGAAATACCGCACCCTCATCGAACGGATGAATGAGGGAGTAGTAATTGTCGATAACAACAACCGGATTCAGTTTGTAAATGACCGTTATTGCGAAATCTTGGGCTACACCAAGGACGAGTTGATTGGGAGATACGAACAAGACCTTGCCGCTACTGAAGCTGACCATAACCTCTTGCAAACAAAAAGTGAACAATGCAAGCAAGGGCTTTACGACAAATACGAAATCCAGATGCGGCGAAAGTCAGGAGCAGTCCTATCAATCTTGATCAGTGGTACTCCAATTTTTGATGCCGAAGGAAAGCCTGTTGGCTCAATGGGTATCTTGACCAACATTACCGAACTCGAAGCACAAGAGGTGCTCTGGGCATCAGAAACCAAATATCGCGAGCTAGTAGAGCGAATTCCAGCCGTTACCTATATTGCGGCGCTTGATGAAACGAGTGCCACACTCTACATCAGCCCCCAAATCGAAGCCCTGCTGGGATATTCCCAGATGGAGTGGTGGGCGAATTCTGACTTATGGTATCAACGACTCCACCCTAGCGATCGCAAAAGTGAAGCCGCTATCAGGCACCACGCATTAGCGCAGTTGGCTCATAGCCATACTCCAAGTGAATCCTTTGTCCGGGAATATCGTCTCCTAACTCATACAGGCGCAGTCGTATGGCTCCGAGATGAGGCTGTCGTGATAACTGACGATGCGGGTCAACCTCTTTTCCTTCAAGGGGTTATGTTAGATATCACAGAGCGCAAGCGGGCAGAAGAAGAAATTCAACTGTTGCAAACTATGACCCAAGCGATTAGTGAAGCCCCTGATTTTCAATCGGCGCTCTCTGTTGCTCTGAATAAGGTTTGTGAAGCAACTCGCTGGGATTTTGGGGAAGCTTGGGTAAAAAGTGCTGACGGCACAGTTTTAGAATTTTCAACAGCTTGGTGCAGTAGGCAAGGGAATAGAGATCAGAGCTTTTTGGAGGTAACCTCTGAGAATCAGCCTCACCCACTTCCTAATCCCTTGAGTGATTTTCAGCACTACAGTGAAGACTTTACGTTTGCACCGAATGCAGGATTGCCAGGACAAGTTTGGTCATTGCAGCAACCTGTGTGGATTCAAGATGTTTCTCTTGAGCCAGATACCTTTTTTGTTCGCTCCCGTGTGGCAAAAGGCTATGGACTGAAAGCAGGGTTTGGTGTGCCGATTCTGGCGGATGACCAAGTGTTGGCAGTGCTGACCTTTTTCATGTTTGAATCCCGTCAAGAAGACCGACGATTGGTAGAGCTAATTACAGCCGTAGCTGCTCAGTTAGGCGCTGTACTTCAGCGTAAGCAAATCGAGGTAGCCTTGCGGGAGAGTCAGCGCCGCCTTGCAAGTTTGATTGATGCTCTGCCGGGAATAGTCTTCTCCTGTACAAGCGACCCTAATGGCTCGATGACCTACCTGAGTGAAGGCTGCCTGATGCTTACTGGTTACAAAAGTGAAGAATTGATGGGAAATCGGGCAGTTTCCTTCAATAGCATTACTCACGAGGAAGACTTACCAAACGTCTTGGCAGCGATTAAGACAGGTGTGGCTCAAAAACAACCGTATGTAGTGGAGTATCGTATCCGCACAAAATCCGGTCACGAGAAGTGGGTGTGGGAAAAAGGGCATGGAGTATTTGATAGTACGGGTAAGGCTCTAAGTATTGAAGGCTTCATCACCGACATCACGGAGCGCAAACGTTCTGAAGAAGCCTTACAACAAGCTGAAGCAAAATATCGCAGTATTTTTGAGAATGCCTTGGAAGGGATTTTCCAATCGACGGTTAATGGATACTACCTCTGTACCAATCCGGCGCTGGCACGGTTGTATGGCTATTCATCTCCTGCCGAACTGATGGCACGTTTGACGGATATTGGGCATCAGCTTTATGTCGAGCCGTGCCGACGCGCTGAGTTTACTCGTCTGCTGCAAGAAAACGATGCTGTCTCCGGTTTTGAAGCTCAGGTTTATCGCAAAGATGGTAGTGTGATTTGGATTGCAGAAAATGCCCGTGCAGTTCGCGACCTTCACACGGGTGAGCTGCTGTACTACGAAGGCACGGTTGAAGATATCACAGAGCGAAAGCTGGCGAAAGAACAGCTGCATGAACGAGCGTTTCATGACTTATTGACAGGATTGCCAAACCGTGCATTGTTTATGGATCGCTTGAGCCATGCTGTAGAGCGAGCTAAACGACACCCTGAGTATCGATTTGCTGTTTTATTTTTAGATCTAGACCGCTTCAAAATAGTTAACGATAGCTTGGGGCATTTGGTAGGAGATCAGTTGCTAGTTGCGATCGCACGTCGCTTAGAAGCCTGTCTGCGTACAGAAGATACTGTAGCCCGCTTAGGGGGAGATGAGTTCACCATCCTGCTTGAAAGTATTGAAGATATTAACCCCGCAATCTGTGTCGCTGAGCGGATTCATCACGAGTTAAGCGCACCATTTCATTTGGATGGACACGAGGTTTTCGCAGCAGCGAGTGTTGGCATCGTCCTTAGTCAAGAAGTGCCTCAAGGTGCCTGTACAACTGATTACGAAAAACCAGAAGACTTTCTGCGTTATGCAGACACAGCGTTGTATCGTGCAAAGGCATTAGGGAAGGGACGCTACGAGGTTTTTGAGACAACCCGGCACGAAGAGCGTTATAGCGGTTTCCTGGAGAGATGAGGTACAGCGGGAGGTGTGTGAAACAAGAGACATAGCAGGGAAAACAAAAAAGCCGATAGCTGATAGCTGGTAGCTGACGGCTTTCTGCTATCCTACATCCCACTCCCCATGAGAATGAAGGGAGACCAATAGTAAGGATGGCGAAACGGACTCCTGTTAGAGGTGTTAGAAGTGGGTGGGAGATTTTCTTCCTCTTGCTCAGCAGATTGCGATCGCTGCGGGGCATTCACCCTTGGTGCTTGACCCAATCGAGATAAACCTGGATCGGTTGGATTGCCGCCATTGAGTAGTCGCAGTTGGGCTTGACGGAGGGCTTTGGCTTTCATTACAGGTGAGTCTGGCGTTCCTTTGGATAAGTTTTCATAAAATTGCTCCATCAAAATGCGCGTACTTTGATCATCCACGTTCCATAACGAGGCAACTACATTGCTTGCTCCGCTTTTGAGAAAGTAGTAGCCAATGGCAGCAATCTCTCTACCATCCAATCCGGGGCCGCCCAATGCGGTTTCACAAGCCGATAGCACCACGGTATTGATATTACGCAAATCGAGCCAAGTTTTAATAGTAGGAATTGCCAGCTTCTCACCTGTACCCAGTAGTAGATAGGACTGATTCGCTCGTCCAGGTACAAATTCGCTATGAGTCGCGATATGTAGCAACTCGTGATTCAGTAAGTTGTCTCGTAAAGTAAAAAAGTTAAAGTCCTGATTGAGGAATTCTTGACCTGGATAAATTCCCTTGGGATCAAGACTATCTCGCCGCACGATCACATCTAACTCGTCTATCACACTGGGCAGGGCTTGAAATCCTCCCACCGCTTCCGATACTCCCATTGCAAGCAGCCGCATCTCTTGCTGATCTGGAATCGCTGGAATGCGTTCTCCTGCGCTAGCATTAACACGCTGAAAGTTGAAGGGACGTCCTGCTAGCTTTTGCTCTTGTATGGGCAATTGTGTCTTGGTCAAATTGGCTGATACCAGGGTTGAAATGCTGTAGGTTTCAATTAGGTACTTTTCCCCGTCAAACAGCGTTGCCATTGGTATATAACGAGCTGAGCGATCTAGCGAGAACACAAGATTTTTAATATTATTCGCTTGTAGTTCCTGTTCCAACGGTTTGACCAGCCAGTCATACAATTGCTTTCCTGTCGCTTGCACCTCTTCAAGATTGGAAAGACGATTTTGCAATAACTGGCGAAACCTTAAAGCTGTAACTTCCAACTCTGCTTGACTGACACCCGAAACTTCCACACTTTTGAGAATACCGCCTTTGGATGCCCACAAAAGCCAGAGTTTATCTTCCATTACCAAAGGATAAATCAGTACCGTATTCGGTTGAGCTTCAACAATGCTTTGGGCTTTGAGAGCAAACTGGCTAGGGTCAACGAAGGCTTCATCCGTTTCTTTGTTATCCTGAATAACTGTTTCTAGCCGCCCAATTGCTTGATAATATTGCTTTGTTAAACTCTCCCGTTGTTCCAGCAGTTCCTCCAGTTGGGAGCAATCAGTTTGCTGACATTCATTGAGCTGATACCCAAAGCTGATTAAGCTACCATATTCCCTAATAATCTGCTCTTCGGCAGGTGTGATGGTCAAACTGGCAGGTTCACCGCTTTCTGTAAAGTTGACTTTAGGGTCACCTGTATATTCGCGTAACTCCTGCCCTTTGAGGAGTTCTAAGACTTGCTGAGCTTCTAGCCTGCGGTTTTCTAGTAGCAGTAAGCTGGTTAAGGAGCGATAGACTTCGGTACTTTGCAATCCATTGATATTTTGAATTCCTTGCCCAAACGATTCTTCTAGCCAACTGGGTAATCCAGGAATCACCCGACGTTCTTGTGCTTCATTCTTGTTAACGGCTTGCTTGTAATAAGTAATAGCGGTTGCTAACAGGTTGGATTCCTGGTAAAGGCGAGCGATACCTGCTAAAGCACTAAAGCTATCTGTAATTGAAAGGGCTTCTTGATAAGATGCGATCGCAGATTCTTTTTGTTGTGCATTTCTGTAGATTTCGGCGCGAACTTCCAGCGTTAATGCTTCTAACTCAGGGTTATCTTTTTCTTGGGCAATACTCCGACTTTCATTAATCAGCTCAAGCGCTTTTTCTAAATCTCTGCCTTCGGAGTAATTTAAGCTCAAACCAATCAGAGCTAAGGCTTCAACTAATGGACTTTCAACGTCTTGTGCGATCGCGAGTCCACGTTCTGCCAAGTCAAGAGATTGTTGATAGTTTTCTGTTGCGAAATAAGCCAAACTCTGCATTACTGAAGCGGCACCTTCTGTCTCAGGCTGTTGCAGATCTTGTAAAGAAATAATTCCTTTCTCGGTTGATGCAATTACGTTTTGGTAGTTTTGTTCCTTGAGGTAAACACCTGCAAGTGTTAATAACGGAGGTGCAACCGGATTAGAAATATTGTTTAGCTTCGCAACCTTTAAAGCTTGTTTGGCAAAAATAATAGCGTTCTGCTCCTCACTGATTGAGCTATAAACACTACTAAGAATGGCTAGTGCTTTCATTTCTGAAAAGTGGTCTTTGATTTTCCACGCTGTTGTCAAGCCTGAGATTGCTGCCTTTGTGGCTTTTTGATACTCACTCTTACTTGAAGCGAGGGACTCATAAGCGCTGGCTAACGTAATGAAAGCGGATGCCTTAGCTTGAAGATTTTGCAGTTCTTGGGCAAGAGTCACGCTAGCTCTGGCAGACTCTACAGCTTGCTCATATTCGCCTAAAGAAATGTAAGCATCCCCTAGCGTGATTAAGGCTTCTAATTCTTTATCACGGTCTTTTTGTTCCCGTGCTAGCGCTAGAGTTGTTTTAGAAAATTCAACAGTGTCGTTTGCGTCTTTGAGGGGAGTATAAATTGATACCCAGCTTCGGAGTTCTTCAATAGCCTGTATCCTACTAGCCTCATCCTCGATTTCGGGTTCACCCAATTTCCGCTCTATGTCCAGAGCTTGCTCGAAACTCTGTCTTGCTTCTAGCCTTTGCTCTCTACCTAACTGCTCAACACCTTCTCGAAATAGTCGCTCTGCCTCCGAGTCAGACGTTTGTACGGGCAACCTAGAATTAGTTTGCTCGGAAAGTGCGAGTGAGCGATAAGCAACGTTGTTAACAGTCGCGCCAATGAGCGATCGCTCAGAAATGAAGGTCAAAATCAAGGTAGCTACTGCAAAGCTAAGATACTTTAGAGGGGAAGGCATATAATGAGTCCTATTACAAGCCAACATGGAAGTATGGCGGGCTTGAGTAGTATATAGGCTCCACAAAACATTCTTGAATCTACCTAGAGCAAGAATTATCTATTGTCAGCTTCTACGCTGTTGTCTAAAGGCTACAACTTGGGGGGTAGACATACGTAGATTTAGCCTAGTTACTTAAAAAATATACATAAGAAAGTTCAGTATTATGACTATTTAGGAAACGATAGATGCCAGTAGATTGCCTAATTTTTAGCAAATTTTGGCATTTCAGTTGAAATTACTACCTTGATATTAATTTTCTTCCTAGTCATTGAAGATTAAGCTTTATAAATTAAGAAAAGTGTTAATTTTCAATAACCCTATAGAGAGGATAATTTAAAGTTGTGTGACTTAAATTACATACAAACTTTGTCATTAGGCTTTTGTTCTGCCATCTTAATAAAAAGACCCTGCTTTCTAGAGAACGCATAGCTTATGGCTTGGTTTAAACGCTCATCACGGTTCATAATTCTAACGACACTGCTAGCGGTGAGTTTAGCAATAGGGATTGCAGTCAATACTCCTGCACAAATGCAACCTCAATTGAGAACTGACTCAATCAGTGGCAAGTTGCCAACTGACTGGGAAAATACTTTCACCCCACCAACTAGTGGTTCTCTTCCGGTGAATAGGGAGGGTGGAGGTACACGGGGTGCCAAGTGTATCCAAGGTAATGATTCACTCATTGCTTTAGTTCCAGCTTCTTTGATAGGAGAAACTATCGCTGAGTATCCAACCGTTTTCTGGTATATGCCCAAAACAGTAGCAAGCCAGCTAGAGTTTATGTTGCAAGATGCCAATCAAGAGGAGATTTACTCGACTACCTATACGTTGGCGAAGTCTACTGATAACACAGTTATCGGTACTCCCGGCATCATGAGTCTTAGTCTTCCTGCTTTTGCTAACTTACCTCCATTGAAGTTAAATCAGGAGTACTTCTGGACAGTAGCTTTAGTTTGTAATCCGACAGACCGTTCTCTAGATGTTTTTGCTGGTGGTGGAATTAAGCGAGTTCAACCTGACCCAACTCTTGCACGTCGAGTCCAACAAGCAACACCCCAAGAGCGTATCGCTCTCTATGCAAACAAGCGGCTATGGTATGAGACGCTGGCTACTTTAGTTGAATTACAACGTGATCGCCCAAATAGCTATGATCTGACAAATGCTTTTAATAAACTACTGACTTCAGTCGGATTGCAAGGACTTCCTTCTCAACAAGTCAATTAAAGCAACGAATAGGCTAGCTTCGTCACTCATTCGGCACTCAAAACCGTTGAAAATTTGGAGGTCGATAGTTTTACGGCAACGGCAAAGTGACTATAAACGTAGTGCCGTCTCCAACTTCACTCCTAACCTGAATCGTTCCCTTGTGTAAATCTACTGCCTTTTTAACAATTGCCAGTCCTAATCCCGTACCAGGGATTTGACCGACATTGCTTGCTCGATGAAACGATTCAAACAATCGTGCTTGGTCTTCTGGGGGAATACCAATACCCTGATCTTGAATCTGGAAGATTGCCTCTGTATCGGTTAGATTCAGTTCCCACCGTACAGTACCGCCACTTGGTGAGTATTTGATGGCGTTTGAGAGCAAATTGCTAAAGATGTGCCGCAGCAATTTTTCATCCATACAAGTGGATACTGGCTTACTAAGCAACGCTAGCTCTCCTGAAGCACCGCTATTGAGGTTTTGCCCAGACACAAAGACAACAGAAGCTCTCGTGGTGGCATCTTGGGTGCTGGCTTTTCCCAATTGGAACTCTTCCACCAAATTCAGACAAAACTGTTCCAAATCAAGGGGAGTTGGATTAAACTCCAATTTACCTGCTTCGGCTTTGCCAATGAGTAAGACATCGTTCAACAATTGAGTCATGTGTTGAACCATATTTTGAATACGCTGGAGATGGCTGCGTTTTTTGTCCTCACTCCATTTCTGGCTATAGTGTTCCAGCAATTGGGCCGAACTTAAAATTGTTGTGAGTGGAGTGCGGAACTCGTGGGATGTGGTAGAGACGAAGCAAGATTTGAGTTCATTCAGTTCCTTTTCTTTTTGAAGCGCGTTACGAATTTCTTCTTCTGCCTGTTTACGCTCAGTGATGTCATAAAGGATACCGGACGTACCAAGAAGGGTACTGTCAGGATTGAGAGTTAACCGCGCCTCAACTTCGAGCCAGCGAAAACCACCGTTTACTGTTAGATAACGAACTTCAAAGCGACAGTAGTCTTTTTGACCTGAAACTAAGGAGTAGAATTGCTCCCGACTAAGTTGACAATCATCTGGGTGAACGTAGTCTATCAACGCTTTACCTAAGCTTTGTTCAAGAGAAAATCCGGTAATTTCACTCCACGCTGGATTGAGAAACGTCCATCTACCCGTCATGTCGGTTTGGAAAATTACCTCTTTGATGCCATCAACGACAGAGCGATACCTCCTCTCACTCTGGCGCAAGGCTTCTTCATTCCGCTTGCGTTCTGCGATTGTCGCCATTCGTTCTGCCCTGGTTTGGCGTTCACGCTTGACTGTCTCGGTGTAGTTATCAAAAAAGTCAATTAAAGTAGGTTCGTCTGCCAGTAGTAGTCCTAAATGCTCCTGCACTCGCTTGTCAGATTCGTATTGATAGGCAATTTCCGGGTGGGCTTCCATCCACGCATGACAAGTCCTCACATAAGCGATAAACGAAATTAAGTGCTGGTAATTGACTTGTCCCAGAATGCGGCGAAGTTGACTCCGGCAGTACTCAGCCTCCTCTCGTTCCATAGCAATAAAGATTGAACAGTAGAGGAGACTTTCTTCTAGTGCTGAGTTCGCTTCTGGTAAAATCGCCAAGCCATCCGGATAGGCAGCTAACCGACTGAGGTGTTCATCAATTTCAGCCTCCGTTGGCGGTGGTGATTCCAACAGTTGCAGTACCTCCCGTGCCCTGACTCCTAGAGGGCGTAAAGAACAACTATGGCAAATCATGCAGTAAGGAACAGGACAATAACGTGAGAGGTACGCAGAGATCTTTTCCTTGAAAAGAGGCGATAGAGGATTACCAACGTAAGCCGAAAGTGTTTGTTGCCATAAGTTTTCCATCACCTGTGGAGTTTCTAGTGCTGGTGCAAAGAAAGGAGGGAAGAAACCAAATTTTTCCTCGATTTCTGCCTTAATTTGATCACTGGTTCGCACGGATTTCTATCTCCATTCCGTAAGCCATAATCTTAGTCTTCCCATATCCCCCGTAGGGGCGCACAGCTATCATTGTGGCAATTTAAGGTTAGCTTGGTGGTTGTAGATACTATATTGGCTGTATGGGCAACTCGATCGCAAATTCTGTTCCTTGCCCTGGTGTTGAAATACAAGTTAGCTGGCCACCGTGTTTTTCAACAATAATTGAGTGAGCGATCGATAGTCCCAAACCCGTGCCGACACCGACAGGTTTAGTGGTGAAGAAGGGGTCAAAAATACGTTGTTTCACATCTTCTGGGATACCAGAACCATTGTCAGAAATTCTAATCATTACATGGGAAGGATGAATGGCTCCGCCTTCATGCTTGACTGCGGTACGGATTACAATCATTGGCGAACAAGGCTGTGTTTCTAGGGCATCAATAGCATTATTCAGGAGATTCATAAACACCTGATTGAGCTGACTGGGATAACACTCAACCAGAGGCAATTGACCATACTCTTGGATTACCTGAATTTCAGGCGATGAAGGGTCTTTTTTCAGTCGATGCTGCAAGATTAGCAGGGTACTACTGATGCCTTCATGAATATCAACCTCCTTCATGTCTGCTTCATCCAGACGGGAGAAGTTGCGTAGAGAAAGGACAATTGTACGAATGCGCTTCGCTCCCTTTTTGATTGACTCAAGCAGTTTGGGGAAGTCTGCTTTTATGAACTCCAAGTCAAGTGCAGCAATCTGTTGCTGGATTTGTGGTATAGGTTCCGGATAGTATTTGCCATAAAGTTGTACTAGGTGCAGCAAGTCAGAGGCATATTCACGGGCGTAGGCGATATTCCCGTAGATGAAGCTAATGGGATTGTTGATTTCGTGGGCAATACCCGCAACCATTTGACCAAGACCGATCATTTTTTCATTCTGAATTAGCTGGGCTTGGGTTTGTTTGAGTTGGTGCAAGGTTTGCTGAAGCTGTTGATTTTTGGTTCTCAACTCGCCCTCAGATCGCCGCAAGGCTTCCTCTGCTTGTTTCTTATTGCTAATATCCTGCACCACTGCAATAAAATACTTCGGGATGCCGAATGAACTACGCCGCAACGAGACAGTGAGGTTAACCCAAATAAACGCACCACTTCGAGTGATGTAGCGTTTCTCCATAGAGTACATCTGAATCTTCCCGGCTAATAGCTGAGAAATTTGGGAGACATCGGCATCTTCGTCGTCTGGGTGGGTAATATCCTGGAAAGTTTGTGTCAACATTTCCTCCTGGGTATACCCTAAGAGGTCACAATACTTTTGGTTAATGCGGAGAAATTCACCCTTTAAATTTGCATGAGCAATGCCAACCGCCGCTTGATTGAAGGTGGCACGGAATCTCTGTTCGCTGTCTTGGAGTGCTTTCTCTGCTTGTTTACGATCGCTAATGTCACGCCAGAAAACGGAAAGCCCTTCTGCACAGGGATAGACACGCACTTCAAACCAGCTATTCCACTGCGAACAGAACGTTTCAAAAATGACAGGAATTTGCTCTCGCTTGGCTTTATGGTACTGCTGTTCAACGATCGTATCTGCCGTTTCTGGCAATGCTTGCCAAATATTTACCCCTCGCAATTCTTCCCGATTTCGTCCAAAAATCCGTTCGGCTTCTCCATTGAGATACGTGAACTGCCACTGATGATCGAGGGCAAAAAAGGCATCGGTGATTCGTTCTAGGATGTGGACTAATTGCTGGTGCGAGGCTTGTAGTGCCTCCTCGACTTGCTTGCGATCGCAAATGTCTGTAATCATCCGCAAGACACCAACAAACTCACCCGCCGCATCTAAAATTGGCGTAGCCGAAACAATTGCCCACAAATCAGAGCCATCCTTGCGGCGGAATTTGAAATCATGTCGTTCGTGGATGCCTTGACGGCGGCGCTCTACATAAGCTTGCGCTAGAATTCGACTGTCTTCATCCATGAATTCAAAAAGCGATCGCCCCACCATTTCCTCCACGGTATAGCCCAGCATCTCGGCAATGCGGCTGTTAGCAAAGGTTGTCTTGCTATCCACATCGAACATCCAGATGCCTTCTGATGCCGTTTCCAAGATGCGGCGGTAATGATTTTCTGATTCCCGCAGTCCCTCCTCAGCTTTCTTACTCTCGGTGATGTCTTCGCAAATCCCTAACAGATACCGGGGAGTACCACTGTCGTCCAGCAAGGGGATTTTCTTTGTATGTATGCGCCGTTCTCCATGATGGGGTGTCATCAGGGGGACATCTCGGCTTTCTACCAGCTTGCCTCCGGTTAGCACTTGTCGGTCTTTAGCACGTAAGTATCGCGCTTGCTCTTGTGGTAAAAAATCATAGTCGTTCTTGCCCAGCACGTCTTCTCTGGAATAGCCAAATACTTCCTCACTGGCTTTGTTCCAGTACATGAATCGCAAATCAACGGCATCTTTAATAAATATTCCGAGGGGTAGATTTTCAACAACAGAGTTCAGGAACGTTTGGGTACACCGCAAATCGGCTTCAGCTTGTTTGCGATCAGTAATATCCAAAATGACCCCATTGAGCTGTAGAGGCAACTCTTGTGGTTCTCCCTCCCCCTTCTCACTGAAAATGCCTTGTCCTTTGTCATAAACCCAAGCTAAACTGCCATCAGCTCGAACAATCCGGTACTCAATAACATAAGGCTGTTTAGCCTGCATACCCTGTCGAACAGCCTGCTCAACTCGCGCCCGATCTTGGGGGTAGATAATACTGGTAAAAGATCGCACACGATTATTGATAAAATCACTCGGCGGATAGCCAGAAATCTCTTCAATCGCTTCGCTAAAGAAAGCCATCGTTCGTAAAGGCGATCGCCCTAAAGCTTCGTCGTAAGCACAGTGGTACACAGCCCCCGGAATATTAGCGACTAAAGCGCTAAAGCGTTCTTCGCTGTGTTTCAGCAATGCCTGTACCTCTTGACCAGTCGGGGAGTGAGTCACTTGTGGAAAATTTGCTTAGATATACATGGTTTTATAAACACCCTGCGGTGGGGCAAGCTAATCTGCCTTTCTGTCAAGCCCACTACTGCCAAAAATATTAAATTATTATTTAATTTTATGTTTAATTATTTAAAATAATAAGTTTATTGAATATAGAAATACCTTATGGTTTTTATAAAAATATTCTTCAAAAGGAATACCGCTATGATTAGCAAGCTACAAAAAGAGAAATAAATACATTTTTTATTCGTTAGGTGGGCAAGGTGAAGTAGTATTTAGCATCAAGTGAGCCATCCATGTCAGAGCTTTTACATGAAACCTTGAACCTCTTCTTCCCACAGTGGCAGGGTTCAGGAAAGTTTGAGCTGTATGAGGGTGCCAAGCTTCTTTACGAATCTCTGCACCATAGAATTTCCTTTACTGAGATTTCTACGTCTCTAACTTATTCACTAACCATTGATGAGAGCATTCTTGGATACAGCCAAATTTTTTCCCAACTTTTAGAGGCTTGTAGAGTTATACAAACTCATAATCCAGAACGTATCCTAACAGTTGGAGGAGATTGCGGTGTTGAAATTGCCCCCGTTTCTTTCCTCAACAAGAGATACGACAAAGCCTTAGCTGTCCTATGGTTAGATGCTCACGGAGATTTAAACACGCCAAGTTCATCCCCTAGTTCTCATTTTCATGGAATGCCATTGCGCGTTTTACTAGGGGAAGGTAAAACGGATATTGTGGAGCAAGCTTTTTCAACATTACGTTCAAATCAAGTATTTCTTATTGGATCGAGAGATTTCGATTTACCTGAAAGAAGTTTTATTCAGCAAAGCGATTTATCTGTGTTCTCAGCCAAGGTAATTAATGATAGGGAGTATGAGCCGCTATTCTCAACGTTGGAGAAAGCTGGTTTTGATAAACTGTACATCCATCTTGACTTAGATGTTATCGAGCCTGAAGAGTTTCCTTATGTGGCTTGCCCGATACCAGGTGGAATACATATAGACAGACTCAAAAATCTGTTAGTTTCTTTAAAAGACAGTTTTGATATAGTTGGCTTTAGTGTGCTGGAATTTTTGCCGACTAATCTTATAAACTCAGCTGCTTTAGAAGTTGTCAAGCTCCTTGAAAGCGTTAATTTGATGTCTCTGTCAGTTACATAATAGTTACAATGCCGCCACTCCTCTTAGTCGTTAAACCGTGACAGCTAGCTTAATTTCGCTAGCTTTGAATAGGAAAATTGCTTAATTATACTGATTCGGTAAAGGGGAAAGGATTAATCTCTCTTTTCCCCTTCCCCCTGTACCCATTAAGCAAGTGTTTGAGGAAGGCTTTTAGTAGTTTCTGATTGCTCACTACTTACAGGTAAAGGGCGACTCGCAATTGGCATCCGCCAACCAGTACCAAAGGCACGGTCAGTAACTTTTAGTCCCGGAGGGGCTTGTCTACGCTTAAATTCAGCCCCAGCAACTAACCGCAGTACTTTGTTAACAATATTAGGGTCGTGACCCGCATCAACAATTTGAGTAGGTGTTTGATGGTTGTGAAGCAGCCGATCCAGGATATCATCTAGAACGTCGTAGGACGGGAGAGAGTCTTGGTCAACTTGCCCCGGCTTAAGTTCTGCACTCGGAGGCTTGGTGAGGATGTTGCTTGGGATAATTTCTTGTTGCTGATTTGAATGAATTTTCACCACTCCGCTAGTATTGAGCCATTTGCACAGGGAGTAAACGCGAGTTTTGGGAACATCGGCAATTACAGCTAAGCCACCATTCATATCGCCGTAGAGGGTGCAGTAACCGACTGCCATTTCTGACTTGTTACCTGTGGAGAGGAGGAGATAGCCAAACTTATTGGCGATCGCCATTAACAAGTTACCTCGAATTCGTGACTGAATATTCTCCTCTGCAATGCCAAACTCAGTCCCAGCAAATAGCGATTCTAAGGTATGGTCATATCCTTGCATCAACTCGCCAATCGGCAGAGTGTGCGTCTTGATGCCTAAATTAGCGGCGAGGGTAAGGGCATCTTTAACCGAATGGTCGGAACTGTAAGGAGAAGGCATCAGGACACCCAATACATTCTCTCGTCCCAATGCAACAGATGCGATCGCAGCAACCAATGCCGAATCTATCCCACCACTTAAGCCCATCACAACCTTACTAAAGCGGCACTTACGAGTATAGTCATGCACGCCCAGTACCAATGCTGACCAAATTTCCTCATCAAGACTGGTAGGTGCGGGTGCTATTGTTGTCGGTAGCAAATCTCGCTCTTGCTCATCAAATTCCAAAATTACTAAGTCTGTCTCGAAAGCACGGGCATGACAGACTATCTCACCGGCACGGTTAAAGGCGACACTATTGCCATCAAACAGCAAATCATCATTACCCCCTACCTGATTGGCGTAAACGATAGGTTGCTGGTAACGGACAGCACCATGTCGCAACATCGACTCCCGGAGTTGCTGCTTACCAGCACTATAAGGTGAACCTGATAGATTAACGATGATATCTACACCCTCGTGGGCTAAGTCTGCAATCGGATTAACGGCATAATTCCGCTTGCCCCAAAACTCTTCATCATTCCACAAATCTTCGCAGATGGTGACACCAATACGGACACCATCAAGGGTAAAAGAATTAGCCTGAAGCCCTGGTTCAAAGTAGCGATTGTCGTCAAAGACATCGTAGGTGGGCAACAGTCGTTTGTGAAACATCTGCTGCACTACGCCCTGTTCTAGCAAGGCGATGCTGTTAAAGAGTGGCTTGCCACCAGCGACATGAGCGTTTGGATTTGGTGTCACTGTCCCCACTAAAACAGCAAGGGATGACGGCAGTTGTTCTGCCAGTTGTTGCAGGGTAGTTGCCATTGCTTCCACCAAAGCTGGATTTAGCAGTAAGTCGCGTGGTGGATAGCCACACAAGGATATTTCTGGTGTGAGTAAGAGGCGTACCCCCTGATTTGCCGCAAGTCTTGCCGTCTCCAGAATCTGTTGAGCGTTGCCCGTAAGGTCACCTATTGTCGGATTGAGTTGTGCGATCGCAAGTTTCATATGGGTTTAGTTGCTAAGGTTCTTTTATAGCGTCAAATCAAATTCACAGGAAATTCTAGTAATTTAGAAATTACCTTAAGCCCATTGTTGCCAGTGTAATTAATGAGCCAAGAACCTAATTGCTAGCAGCCTTGAGTGCGATCGCTCAGCATGATCGCGCTAATTGACTGCCAGACAGTTGAGCTACCATTTCAGCACGAGAGGAAACCTGCAACTTCCGAAACATTCGCTTCAACGCTTGCTTCACCGTGTTCTCTGTAATCCACAGCACCGCACCAATCTCTGCACTGGTTAACCCTTGCGCTACGAGTTCTGCAATTTGAGCTTCGCGGGGTGTTAACCGCTTGCAATTCAATGAAGTCATTGCAACGGGTTGAGATCTCAAATCTGCTAATCGAGACGAGAGATGCAGACAGAGGGCACTTAAATCTGCCAGATTCTGAGCATCAAATGCGGGATAGTCTCGATGGCGGGTGAAGGCAATGCCGCCCACAAGTTTACCACTGTGGACAATTGGTCCAATCATCACATGCCCATGATCTGCACGGGGACATATGGTTTTCCAGACTCCGGGCGGCAAAATCACTTCTTCATGCACTGGGGCGTGACGTTCCACTAGATAACGCAAGACAGGGTTGTGGTCGAGCGATAACGCCAATCTGATCATGCCTGGAGTATTGGCATCGATCGCAGGAAATTCATCCAGGAAACTGAGTCCCCAACGGGTCGCGGTGAAATACTCGCCGACCGTTACCATCACAGACTGACGCAGTTCTCTCTCATCCTGCGCCTGAGCGATCGCTTGAAACAGAAATTGCAGCGAATTTGCCATGATGGTTTGCCCAATCCTAATCAATAGAATGGCGTTGAACAGAGGATTTTGTCAAAAGACAGTGGCTTGTCCCTGATTCTGTTGGTATGGGCATATCGGATTACCCTTCCTCGCCGAGTGCAAAGCCTCACAGCCAGTCTACCAGTCCTGTTGGGATTGCAATTTCTGACGATTCATCTCAAAACTCCGATTCCACTAGCGATCGCACATCCGCTAATTGGTTTCACGCTGTTTTCGGTATCCACCACATTGGTACATCGCGTTAGCCGTTTCCTGTTTCCTAAAGAAGAGGACGCCTTGTGACATTAACTCCTGCGTTCTAAACTACTTCGCCAATTCGTTATCAGAGGTACAGAATGTTAACGTTTTCTCCCGATGATGCATCATAGTTAAAGAAGCTATTTGCATTTCTTTGCATTGCACCTGACACCACTAGGTCAGAACGTGGTAGGAACGCCATGACCAATAAATCCTCAGAAGATATACCAGCCGATCAGCTCGATGAAACGTGGGATGAGCTAGATGAATCCTTACCGCCTCGCCGGAAGAGGGGAAAGCTCACAGCATGGCAAGGTGTGGCAATTGGCATCGGTGTCGGCATTGCGCTTACGGCTGGCGCGGGAACACTGCTGTCTCGCCAACCCTCAACGGGTAAGACGGAAAATAATACACAGCAAGCAGCACAACCCAGTTCAACTGTCACTGTTGCCCAAGCACAAACGAGTCCTATTGCCCGTACCTTAGCAACTACGGGTACAGTTGCCGCTCGTAACTTGATTCCTGTTCTCCCTCAGGCAACAGGCTTACAAGTTAAGCTAATTTTGGTGGAAGAGGGACAAGCTGTCAAAGCCGGACAAGTGATGGCAGTTCTTGATGATTCGGTGTTGCGGGCGCAACTGGCTGGCGGACAAGCGAATGTTGCCTCAAATCAAGCCGTTGTAAAGCAAAGACAAGCGGCATTGCAGCAAGCCCGTGCAACACTCGCAGAAGCACAAAGCAATCTCCAACGGTATCAAACTTTAGCAAGAAACGGTGCAATTAGTCGTCAGGAACTGGAAACCCGTGCTACAACGGCGGCGACTGCCAGAGAAGCTGTTGCCAGTGCCGAAGCACAAATTGGTAGCGCTGAAGCTGATGTCCGTAGCAGTGTAGCAACCGTTCAACAACTGCAAACACAGCTAGGACAAACGGTTGTTCGCGCCCCTGCTAGTGGTGTGGTTGCTGAAAAAACGGCTCAGATTGGGGATGTCAGTAACGGAACGCAAAAACTATTTTCTATTATCGGCAACGGTGCTTTGGAACTTGAGGCGTTGGTTCCCGCTACGCAACTACCGCAAGTTCGGATTGGTGCGCCTGCCACAATTACCTCCGATACTGATAACCGTGTTCGCCTGTCGGGACAAGTTAGAGAAATTGCGCCTTTAGTCAATGCCGAAAGCCGTGAAGCAACAGTCAGTATTGACATACCGCAAACGAACTTACTGCGTCCTGGGATGTTCGCCCGTGCTGCAATTACAACAACAACAGCAACTGGTGTAACAGTACCAAGTAAGGCAGTTCTCCCCCAACCGGATGGCAGTTCAACAGTATTCCTACTATCGGGTGAAGGCAAAGTACAAGCGAGAAAGGTAGAAGTAGGGGAAGTTGTCAATGATGGAAATGTGGAGATTAGAAGCGGTTTGCAACCAGGCGATCGCGTGGTGGTAGCCGGAGCAGGTTTTCTCAAAGATGGCGATACAGTCAGGGTAGCGAATCAATAAGGGTAGTTGCCCTGTAACTACCGAGAGGTAAGACAAGCACAAGCCTAAAATTAGCCAGTTTGATCAGAGTAAACGTTTCATCGCTCAAGTGATGAAACGAGAGGGAGCCTTGAAAAAGGCACTCTAATTTTGGCTGGAAAGGAATAGCAGGAATTGATGGAATGCTTCAGGAAATTTACGAGAATTTTATCAGGATCAAGGCTAGCTTCCTTTTTAACAATTATTTTAGAAATAGAAGCAACAATTTATGACTCTTTTCCCGCTGAGGTCACATCTAAAGGTTAAAATCCAAAATTTTTATGTCGTTCAACATCTCCGCATGGTCAATTCGTAAGCCAGTTCCGACACTGGTTCTGTTCTTAGTCTTGACTGTAGTAGGGTGGTTTTCCTTTACTCGGTTGGGGATTGATGCCAGTCCCAATATTGATATTCCAACAGTTTCAATAACCGTAACCCAGCCTGGGGCGGGACCCTCTGAACTCGAATCTCAGGTAACAAAGAAAGTTGAAGATGCCATCGCGGGCTTAGGGAACATTGATCACATTATTTCCACGGTTAATGATGGGGTTTCCAGTACCGTTGTTAACTTTATCCTAGGTACAGATAGCGATCGCGCTACCAACGACGTGCGTAATGCCGTCGCCCAAATCCGGCAAGACTTACCGCAAGACGTTAACGAACCGATTGTTCAGCGACTGGAATTTGCGGGTGGTCCGATTATGACCTACGCGGTTGTCTCTGAGAGTCGGTCAGTTGAAGACTTAAGCTACTTGGTTGACCAGACAATTAGCCGTGCTTTGCTGGCAGTCAAGGGCGTTTCTCAAATCAAGCGGGTTGGTGGTGTTGATCGTGAGATTCGAGTCAACCTCGACCCAAGTCGATTACAATCCCTTGGGATTACCGCTACTCAGGTTAATGACCAAATTCGTGCCTTCAACGTCAACCTACCAGGGGGACGAGGGGAAATTGGAGGAAGCGAACAAAGCATCCGGACATTAGGTAGTGCAGCCAATGTGGATGTCTTGAAAACTTATGAAATTGTGCTGCCGAATGGTAGTTCAACTCCCCTCTCGAACTTAGGAGAAGTGATTAACGGCTATGCCGAGATACGGCAGCAAGCCCTGCTAGATGGGAAACCTGTCGTAGCGTTCCAGGTGTTGCGTAGCACAGGCAGTACTCTCGTAACAGTGGAAGAAGGGGTCAGAAAAGAAGTCGAGAAACTGCAAAAGACTCTTCCCCGTGATGTCAAGCTGCAACTGATTTTTACACGAGCCGACTTCATTCGCGAATCCTATGAAGGCACTATTGATGACCTGATTCAAGCGGGTAGCTTGGCAGTGGTGACAATTCTAGTCTTTTTACGAGACTGGCGAGCAACCTTGATTACCGCTGTTGCATTGCCGCTATCCATTCTTCCCACATTTGGTGTTCAGTATTTGCTGGGTTACACCCTCAACAATATGACCTTGCTTGCCTTAGCGTTGGCAGTGGGAAACTTGGTTGATGATGCCGTTGTGGAAATTGAAAACATGGAACGGCACATGGCAATGGGGAAAACGTCGCGGCAAGCGGCTTTTGATTCTTCAGCGGAAGTTGGTTTAGCTGTACTTGCTAGTGCCGCGACGATTATTGCTGTGTTTTTGCCCGTTGCCTTTATGGGCGGCATTCCGGGTCAGTTTTTCCAACCATTTGGGGTAACGGTTGCTGTTTCTACTCTCTTCTCAACCTTGGTAGCGCGTACTGTAACTCCAATGATGGGCGCTTACTTACTCAAGGAGAAAAAACAGAATAAGAAGAAAGACTCGTTTCCCTTCTACGGTTTTCCTTCTACCTTCCGTAGACGATTTCAGCCGTATCGCAGTGTGTTGAAATGGGCGCTGCGGCATCGAATGACCACGATGGCAGTTGCGATCGCGTTTTTCATCGGCAGTGTAATGCTCATCCCCTTGATTCCCAAGGGATTCATCGACAATGGCGACCTGGGTATTTCCACACTTAGCGTTGAACTGCCTCCCGGTTCTACCCTGGAGGACACCAACAATGTTGTGCAGCAAGCAAGCGGGTTAATCCGACGTTCACCCGCTGTTAGCAGTGTGCTGGGAACCATCGGCTCAAGTGGTGGCGGTAATGATGGGGGAGGTGTGAATAATGCCACTGTCTTTGTTCAGCTCAAAGATAAAGAGGAGCGTGACCTCTCTCAAGTAGAGTTTGAGCAGCAATTGCGTCCACAATTGTCCCAAATTCCAGGAGCAAGAATCAGCTTCCAGAGTCAAGGTGCAGCAGGAAGTAGCAAGGACGTATCCCTTCTCCTCAAGAGTGAAAACCCTGAAGCTTTATCAACTGCGGCTAATGCCTTAGAACAGCAGATGCGAACGGTGCCTGGATTAGTGGAAGTAAGTTCCACTGCAAGTTTAGTAAAGCCAGAGATTTTGGTAATTCCTGACCCAGCGCGTGCTGCTGACTTGGGCGTGACGGTACAAGCGATCGCACGAACAGCTTCGCTTGCAACTATCGGTGACAACGAAGCAAACTTGGCTAAGTTTAATCTCCCCGATCGCCAAATTCCGATTCGAGTGCAAATTAACCCAGAGGCACGAGACGACCTTGATACACTCAGAAATCTCTGGGTGCCAGGTTCAAATAATACACTGGTTCCCTTAGTCTCAGTCGCTGATATCCGTTTCGGTAGTGGCCCTGCAACCATTGATCGCTATGATCGCTCTCGTCAGGTTTCAGTGGAAGCAAACTTACAAGGAATTGCCTTGGGAGATGCGGTTGCAGCAGTAAATAAGCTACCAGCACTGAATCCGCTACCTCCAGAAGTCGTGCAACAATCGGCTGGGGATGCGGAGATTATGCAAGAGATTTTTGGTCGCTTCGGCGGTGCGATCGCGTTAGCCATCATGTGCATCTACGCCATCCTCGTTCTGCTGTACAACAACTTCCTTCATCCTGTGACAATCATGGTGGCGTTACCCCTCTCCTTGGGAGGCGCACTACTCGGCTTAATGATTGCTCAAAAGGCGTTAGGACTATATGCGCTGATTGGAATTGTCCTGTTGATGGGAATTGTGACCAAGAACTCAATCCTACTGGTGGACTATACGTTAATCAACCAGGAAGAAGGCAAGTCACAATACCAGGCATTAATCAACGCTGGAACTGATCGCTTACGACCAATCTTGATGACCTCTCTCGCTACGATTGCGGGGACAATTCCCTTAGCGTTGGGACTTGGTGCAGGCGCTGAAGTACGCAGTCCAATGGGCCTTGCTTTGATGGGAGGCTTCACTACCTCAACACTACTAACATTGCTGGTAGTACCTGTGTTGTTCACCTATGTGGATAACTTACAGCGATCGATTACCAACTTGGGTAAGAAAGGTGGGAAAAAGAAGGGTGGAGAAAAGCGATCGCAAAACATCCTTGAAGAATCGCAACCGACTAGCAATGGAGGAAAACCTAAATCCCCTGTTGGGAAGTAAGTTATTGCTCATCTATAGCAATTGTATGATGAGCCATTGTTTGATGAAGAAATTCAAGCATGGCGATATGGTCCTGTGTGTCCTCCTGCTTACAGGTTTTACAGTCTCGCATCAACCAAGGAGAAGTGCGTGACTGGCTCAACTCCCTACTTGATTGAACAATCCGAGAATTTTAAGCGTTCTTTCAAATCCGACTACTTACCTGATGAAGGCGATCGCATAGTCTAAGAGATGCAAGAATACCCAGGCTTTTCCTCTAGAGATATTTCCTCAGCAGTGTCTGTTTTTTGTAATTAAGCCGCGTTGGATTGTTATTGATACCCAAAGCGTCAATCTAATTTTGTTCTACAAGAGAATAGAGGATGTTGAGCAATTTAGAACAACTGTCCTGATTCAACCCAATCAACGCCCTTAGCTCTTTTTCTAAGAGTCTCTCAGCTAATCCTGACTCAGGTAAAAATCCGAGGAAGAACTATATAGACACCCACTCCTGCAACGCTTTTGTCTTCTTGCGCCAGCACAAAAGTGTTACGCACTTGCGCCCTGACGAGTTACCAGCATGACAGCAACGGATATTGCCTCACATAAAGTTTCAAATTGGAATCGGCAAACCTATCAACGGTTAAAACTTGCCTTGAGTCTGGGATTGCGCCGCCAACTTTTTGTGGCGGTGTGTGATGACCTAAGTTTGCGTAATCGATTGGCAGGTAAGTTGAACGCTGAGATGGGTGCAACTTCAGCAAAAGAGCTATTGAATGCTCAAAACCACCCAAAATTGGTGAGCTTGAACTTAAGCTTGAGCGACCCCAATCCTCTAGGGCAGATGGCGCAATGGTTAGCAAAGAACCGACCATCCCGAAGTCCTGCACCAACCCCTGGATTTCAGATTTTGGGTGTTGAGCGTTTAACACGGCAATCGCCAACAGTGCAACGATTGTTCCTTCGGCGTTTACAAGCGATTGAACACAATCTCTCACGCCTGGAATCGACACTGTTAATTTGGTTACCAAGACCTTGGTTTCATACCATTCAGCAATCTGTCCCAGAATTTTGGCAGTTGCATACGGCTATCTTTGAATTTGAAGGAGAACCAACACCACTACCCCCAGTTGGCGCTTCCAAACCAGAAGCATCTAAGCCTTCACCACCATCTGAGGAAGCAACGGGTTCGTTCAAGGAAGACTTGCGAACGCTGCTGACTCAAGATTTGGTCAAGCTAGCTGACATTGGTCAGGAAAAACAGCACGACGGCGATTTCAAATATCCTCAATCCGGTTCAGAAGTACCATTCAACGCCTTAGGTGGGGGGTTTCCTCCTGTAACAAATTACCCAACATTTCCTTACTCTACTCCTAGTTCCCCCTTATCCGTTCCAAAGGAGCCAACAGAGAATCGAGTAGCGCCGCTTCAGCCTGATTTGAGAGTGGGTGATAGTGTTCAGAATGAGCCTACTCAATCTGATGAGCAAGCTAATGATGATCAGTACCAAATTCCAGATATCAAGTTAGGCGAATCAGCGGCACCCTCTCAGCCAAACGTCCAACAGCCCTCAGCTAACCCAACAGCGTTGCAAGCTGACTCTTATCTGCAACTGGGTAACTACTATCGCCAAGTGATTGAACAGGGAGATGCGTCTGAGGAGAATTTAGAGATCGCAATTCAGGCGTATGAGCAAGCGCTGCAATACTTAGAAGAGGACTCGCCTCACTTATCAGATATCCTCAATGATGTTGGCAATCTCTACTGGATACTCTCTCGTTCTCCTAGCAGCGTTGAGCATAGCCTTTCCTACCTAGAGCAAGCGATTCAATCTTACCAACTGGCATTAACAAGGCTGGTTGCCGAAGAGGTTCCCCAAACCTATGCAATGATTCAGAATAATTTGGGAGCCGCCTACGGAGACTTAGCTCGTCATCAAGACTCAGCAGAGAACTTAGAGCAGTCGATTCGCGCTTATGAAGAAGCCTTGCGCTATCGCCGTGCGGAAAGCGAACCACTCAAGTATGCTTCTACACAGAACAATTTAGGGACAGCTTACTGGAATCTCGCTCAACATCAATCACCCGTTGCCAATTTACGAGCTGCGATCGCATCTTATGCCGAAGCCCTGTCGTATTACAACACGAAAACCGAGCCGTTGAGTTGGGCAATGATTCACAATAACCTGGGTACTGCCTACTGGAATCTTGCCCAATACGAAAAACCAGAACACTGGTTAGAGTTGGCAACCTCAGCGTATCAAGATGCTTTGATGTACCGTAAACCAGACGTTACTCCTGCGGCTTGTGCTGCTACACAAAATAACCTAGGCACAGCTTACTGGCACCTAGCCGATCGATTTCAAGATGAACCAGACGCACAGGAACGATACTTAAAGTCTTGTATTGCCACTTATGAAAGTGCGATCGCGCTTGTCCAGCAACTTTCGCGCAACACCCCACCAATACCGATAAACTTCGATGTCCTTTCAACTTATAACAATCTAGGACTCGCATATTACCAACTAGCCACAGAAGCACATTTTTCCTTAGATCAAGCGTCTAAATCCGCTCATCTTGAAGCGGCTCTAAACCAACACGTACAAGCTTGTACAGGTGTATCTCCGCAATCGGATTCTTATCAAACGACCCTCAGCTACATTGTCAAAACCATTCGTGCTTTCTACCGTGAAGGTGGCATTGCGGGACAAAACATGGCTCTGTCGAAAGTTCCGGGGCAGTTGTTACCGGAAATTTTGCCACGGTTGTAGACGAAGGGCTAGAGCGTGTTTTCAAACTTAATTGGCTTCGTTTATGTAGTGCAGATCCCCCTAAATCCCCCTTAAAAAGGGGGACTTTGAGAAGATTCTCCCCCCTTTTTAAGCTATGCATTACTCGCATCTTTCTTAACATTTGGGAGAGTGATCGCTCTCCCCCTATCAAATGCCCATTCCTTCATGACTAATTCTCAATAAAACTCAGTTTTTCCCAAGAAGAATGAGCGGTATTTTGTCAAGGGTACTGGTGTTTAGGAATCTTGAAAGCCTTGTGAAACAAGGCTTTCAAGATTGTTAAAAAGGATGTGAGTAATGCATAGCCTTTTTAAGGGGGGCTGGGGGGGATCTGAATTTAATTAAGTCAGTGACATTCAAGTTAAAACAGTGATCGCTTCTAGAACAATCCCTAACGGGTGATTCGCCAAATTTTGATGGTTTTGTCCCAACTCCCACTGGCAAGTATCTGTCCATTCGGGCTAAAAGCAACAGAATCAACGACATCTGAATGCCCCTCTAGAGTAACAATCTCCTGTTTAGTAGAAACATCCCATACTTTGATAGTCTGATCCCCACTGCCACTGGCTAAAGTTTTGCCATCTGCGCTAAAAGCGACAGACGTAATAAATGCTGAATGCCCCTTGATGGTGCTAATTTCTTGTCCGGTGCGAACGTCCCACATCTTGATAGTGCTGTCTCCACCTCCAGTGGCTAAAGTTTTACCATCAGGGCTAAATGCGACAGAACTAACCCCGTATGAATGCTCTTTGAGTGTCATAATCTCTCGTCCGGTACTGACGTTCCACAGCTTAGTAGTTTTGTCCTTACTGCCACTGGCTAAAATCTTGCCATCGGGACTAAAAGCTACAGAATTAATATATTTGCGATGCCCCTTGAGGGTGCTAATTTCTCGTCCCGTGCTAACCTCCCACAATTTAATAGTGCAGTCTTTACTGCCACTGGCTAAAATCTTGCCATCGGGACTGAAAGCAAGGGAAAAAATTAACTCAATATATAAACTCTGCGTTGAATGCCCTTTGAGGTGGCTAATCTCCTGTCCGGTGCTAACGTTCCATAGTTTGATAGTGTCGCTCTTACCAAAAGCTAAAGTCCTGCCATCGGGGCTAAAAGCAATGGAATTAACCCCACCAGAATGTTCCTTAATAGTGCAAATCTCCTGTCTGACATCAACATCCCATAGTTTGAGGCAGTTGTTTTTGTCCTTGTATCCACTGCCACTAGCTAAAGTTTTGCCATCGGGACTAAAAGCTACAGAAAGAACTTGGGCTGAATGCCCTTGGAGAGTAGCAACTAAGGAAATGTTTTGATCTGCAATTTTAGGGGGTGTCTGTACAGTAGGTGAGAGTGCTACAACATCGACGCTTGTTGCTTCCGAAATCTCCAAGTCTTGCATTACTTCTGATGCTGATTGATACCGTTGCTTAACCATGCTATGAGTCATTTTGTCCAGAATGCGACCCAGTTTATCGCTCACCGGATTGTTGGGTAGGTAATTGCGCCACACAAAGGCATTCTCTATCGCGTCATACAGCTCAGGCGTCTCAATGTCAGTCAACAGATGAATGCAGGTGACACCCAAACTGTAGATATCGCTGGCAAACACCGCTTTCCCAAATAGCTGTTCCGGGGCTGCATAACCCGCTGCGCCGATATATGTCCCAGCTTTGCCTAAAGCTGTCCCCGTTGCATACTTAGCTGCCCCAAAATCCACCAGCACCAGTCTGCCATCCGAGCGACGACGGATGATATTCTCTGGCTTGATATCCCGATGAATCACCTGCCCTTCATGGATAAATTGCAGCACAGGCAGTAAGTCACTTAACAGGTTGCAAATCTGTTTTTCTCGGAAAACGCCCGTTTGTGCCAACTCCTCGGCTAAGTTTTGCCCGTCGATGAATTCCTGCACGATGTACTGGCGATTATCTTGCTCGAAATGTGCAAATAGTTCAGGAATCTGGGGATGTTTGCTCAACTGTTCCAAGCGCACCGCTTCCTGCTGAAATAACTCGGCGGCTTTACCAAAATTATTTTGCCCTTGAGGATAAAACTGCTTTATCACACATTGGGGTTTTGATGGCTTGTACTCATCCTCTGCTAAAAGCGTTCTGCCAAAGCCCCCTTGAGCAAGAGGTTTGATGGCACGATATCGCTGTGCCAGTAAAAGTTTTGTACCGCACTTTTGGCAAAAGTTTGACCCATGAGGGTTCTGGGGCTTCTGACAATCCGGGTTCAGGCAGTAGCTCATAACAGGTTAGTAATCGGCAAAAGAGTCTATCGTGAGTGTTCCCAGAAGTGTCCTGTTCAAAACGCGATCGCACTATCCGTCTCGCCAACTAAGACATAAACCCGATCGCATCACGCGGCTAAAGCTTATGATCATCTTCAACCAACCTTCAGAGAGATGCGATCGCATTAATTAAAACGCTAAAGTTAACACCTGAGCGCATCTTGGAACTCCCATCATGGCACCCGAATCAGACGATTTCACTATCGGTGTCGAAGAGGAATATCAGATTATCGACCCTGTAACCCGTGAGCTGAATTCGCGTGTTAAGCAGATACTACCAATCGCACGGAAAGCACTTGGTGAAGAGGTACAGCCGGAAGCTCAACTTTCCCAAATCGAGATTGGAACCCCCATCTGTCGAACACTTGCAGATGTGCGTCGAGAGCTTGTACACAGTCGCCGTGAAGTCATTGCCGCCGCCGCAAAAGATGGTAATCGCATCGCTGCTGCTGGAACGCACCCATTCTCTCACTGGGAAGATCAGCAAATTACACCCAAAGATCGCTACAAAAGCCTGGAACGAGATTATCAACAACTCACACGCGAACTACTGATCTGCGGTTGTCACGTACATATCGGAATTAGCGATCGCGAGATGGCAATTCAAGTCATGAACCGCGCCAGGGTATGGCTTGCACCCTTACTCGCCCTATCCGCCAATTCACCGTTCTGGTTGGGTACAGATACAGGATATGCAAGTTATCGCACCGAGATTTGGAGTAGGTGGCCCCTATCAGGCGTTCCATCTATATTCCAATCCCATGCCGAATACAAAACACTTGTAGAAGCCTTGGTTGCCACTAAAAGTGTAGAGGAAGCAACGAAGATTTACTGGGATGTGCGCCTCTCCGAGCGCTATCCAACCGTCGAGTTTCGCGTTACGGATGTGTGCCTGACGATAGACGAAGCGGTTATGGTGGCAGGACTGGTGAGTGCCTTAGCGCGGACTTGTTATGAAAAAGCGCAACGTGATGAACCCTTTGTCACCGCACGCCCTGAACTCCTGCGGGCTGCTCATTGGCGTGCCGCACGTTATGGCTTGGAAGGGGAGTTGATGGACATTAACGCCCTTACTGCCGTACCAGCGCCTGAAATGGTTGAGACATTTCTGACATTCCTACGCCCAGCACTTGAAGATGCTGGAGAGTGGGATGAAATTTCATCAATCGTACATGAAACCATGCAGTGTGGCACAGGCGCAACCCGACAGCGAAAAGCTTACAAACGTGCGGGGCGCTTGGAGGATGTCGTTGATTTAATCATCGAGGAGACGGAGAAAGGAACTGCATCAGGTTCATTCTCTTATTAAATTTCGCAGCAGATAAAGAGCACAAGCGTTAGGGGAAGCCAGGGCAAGTAGTGTAAGCCCCAATTCCCAATTCCCAATTCCCAATTCCCAATTCCCAATTCCCAATTCCCAATTCCCAATTCCCAATTCCCAATTCCCAATTCAGCAAATTACTTGATCGGAGATTACCCTTGTAAGGGTATGTTAAGGAACAGCATGAAAGAAGATTATGGCCTCTGTTCCCAATCCTTCGCTTGATACTGGTCTAGCTGCTCTGAAGCAGGGAAACTACCCAATTGCGATCGCACATTTTGAGGGTGTCTATGAGACGGAGATAGACGATTCTCTGATTGTACGGGCTTCAAAAGGGCTAGTAATGGCATACTACCGTAGCGGTGACCCTGAAAAAGCGATCGCCCGTTGCCAAACCCTAGCTAAACATATTGATCCCAAGGTTAGGGAGTGGGCAACCACTACCCTATCCAACTTGACAGGGGAAAACCTCCCCTCCCCTAGACCTCAAAACTTTGGCTTGAGTAATGCTCCTCAAGATCTAGAGACGTTTGAACCAGAAGGGCTCAACAATCCAAATTCAGCATCAACAGGCTTTGTCGCCTTTAATCCAACTCCCTCCACTCCCAAATCCCCCCCACGGAGAACACCCTCTAAAATCAAACAGCCGTTAACAGGTTCTACGAAGAATTTGCCTCCTAACTCCACAACTCAGGACAGGCAAAGCAACCTTACTCCCACCGAAGCACCAATACCAGAACGTTCTGAATCTGTAGCAGAACACCCTACCCAACTTCCCACTCCTGACTTACCACTCTCCACACCTCAACCTGCACTCTTCACCCAATGGCGCAACAGCGGACGTGCTAAAGACTGGCGACCGCTCAAACCCCTGAAGTTTATACGCCTGTGGGTTGTGGAAATTCTCAGTGCGATCGCCTTTTTTTGGGTGCTGCGTTTTGTTGTTGAATTTGCAATGAGGCAAACGAACATTATTCTGGTCAAGTTGCCCATTTTCAGTCCGATTCAACTCTTCTACCGCAACTCAACCCCAGCACTCCTCATCTTTCTGGGAATCCTGCTAATTGCATCTCCCTGGTTAATTGATCTGCTATTGAAACGTTTTTATGGTCTTGAACCCCTACGCCTGTCGCAACTTTCCTCCCGTAGCCCAGAAGCGGGGAAGGTAATACAAAGTCTTTGCCGCAAACGCCGCATCCCGTTACCCAAGTTAGGAATTTTACCCACTAATGCCCCTGTCGCATTAACCTATGGCAATCTGCCCCGCACGGCTCGGATTGTTGTCAGTGAAGGCTTATTGGCACAGTTAGCAGATGATGAGATTGCTACTATTTACACGAGTCAATTAGGACACATCGTCCATAGAGATTTTATCTTGATGTCTCTGGGCGTACTTTTCATCCAACTACCCTACATGGTTTATTGGCTGCTCACCCAGTCAGGAGAGCGGTTAGCCAATTTGGCGAGAAATAAGTTTCCCTCAGCCCAACAGATTATTCCACCAATTATCTTGGGCATCACAGGTGTGATTGCCTCTTTAAGTTATGGGATTTACTGGATACTCCAGTTACCATTGCTGTGGTTTTCTAGAGCCAGAGTTTACTATAGCGATCGCCTTGCTGTAGAAACAACAGGCAACCCCAATGGCATGACCCGTGCTTTACTAAAAATTGCCCTTGGAATTACCCAAGACATCCAAACCACTCGCCTAACTAGCGGGTTGTTGGAAAGCTTTAATTTAATGCAGCCTGTAGGCTATCGGCAGGCAATTCTCCTCAGCAGTTGTTCTCCCCTAACACCCTTTGAAGATGTTTTAACCTGGGACTGCACGAACCGTTACCGTGACTGGTTAATCCTCAGTACGTCTCACCCACTCCTCGGTGAGCGTTTAGCGATGCTTGCCCGCTACGCCCAACTCTGGAAGTTGGAGACTGAGTTAGATTTACCTGCGATCGCGCCTGCAAGTCCTAATAATGCAGCACTGGTGTCCAAACTTACCAACATCTTTAAAGCCTTACCTCTGCTGCAAAGCACCCTCTTGGCTGGGTTAGTCTTGGGCAGTCTTCTCAGAGCTATCCTCTGGGTAATTGGGAAAATTAGCGATCAGCTCAATGTTTGGCAACTCATCTGGCTACACAACGCTGGCCCGTTTCTCAACGCTTGTATCATGATCGTGTTCAGCCTCTGCCTGTTTGCCTGGATTAATCGCTACTTTCCTGATATCAAACCTGCGGCTGTCCGAAATGAACCCGATTTGGGAGAGTCTTTTGCCAATCCAGCTACCGTACCCGCCGATAGCCAGCCGCTTCAACTCACGGGTAACCTCTTAGGGCGTCGTGGCTTACTTAACTGGCTAGGACAGGATTTAATCTTGCAAACCTCCACAGGTTTAGTGAGACTCCACTACTCGTCTTATCTTGGTCCTTTTGGTAACCTTTTACCTCAACGCACTCGTCCTAAAGATTTGGTCGATCAGCAAGTGACAGTGACTGGATGGTTACGTCGGGGTGCAACGCCTTGGCTTGACGTTGAAACCCTACGTGCTTCCGGCAAAGTCGTGCAAGCTCACTATCCAATCTGGCTAACACTGCTGGCGTTTGTTGCAGCAATCTGGGGAGCTTATTTAATCTGGGAAGCTTAGTCTCTACAAGTAGGCTGGGGATTGCTAAGCTGACAAGCATTCAATTTGGCATAGGCAAATTTTTGAAAATCTTGTGGGATGGGCATCTTGCCCGTCCCTTAAAGGGAATTTAAACTCTTAGTAAAGTTTATAAACTAAATATGCTTTGCTACAACAATCAATTTTCCTAAATTTCCCTGTTTTATTAACTCTAGTAAAAACTTATTTTATAACAACTTTATATATTCAAAAGAATATTGATTGGCTTAGGCTTTCGCTTAAACATTACGTGAGCAAGCTTTGAGCTAATTCTCTATTGAGAGTTATTTAAATTCCAAATGTCTTGCAAATTTAAACTTTTAATGAACCTTTACAAAAATAATGGCACCCATAGGAGAGAAAAATGAAGATGCTTCATGAGAATTAAATCAAAACTCTAAGTTTTTGGCAGAGATAATTCTCAGTTAACCAACACTTTTAGGAGAGGCTTGCAGTTTCTATTGAGAGTCACTAATGAGCGGCATTTTTGTTGATGAAAAAGAAATATTGTCGCTAATTCAATCGTTGTGTACACCTTAGAACTGACCCTAAATGAATACTGTTCAATTCTCGGTAACAAATGATTGGGGTAGTGGCTTCACTGCCAATATGTCCATTGCTAACAATGGCACCAGCAACTTGAGTAACTGGACGCTTGAGTTTGATGCCCCGTTCGAGATTACAAACATCTGGAACGCTGAAATTGTCAGCCGCCAAGGCAATCATTACGTCATCCGCAACCCTAGCTGGAATGGTACTATCCCTGCGGGTGCTACTACCGCCTTCGGTTTCCAAGCCGGTCCCGGCAACATAACCACTACCACCGATCCGAGTGATTACGTTCTCAACGGACAGCCGCTTGGTACACCAGGACTATTGCCTACCCTGTCTATTAACGATGTAACTGTTACTGAAGGCGACAGTGGTACCACTAATGCAGTTTTCACCGTCAACCTCTCGGCAGCTAGCACTCAGACGGTAAGCGTCAACTACGCAACTGCTAATGGCACCGCCACAGCGGGTTCAGACTACACTGCCACCTCAAACACGCTTAGCTTCGCTCCTGGTCAAACCTCACAAACCATTAGCCTGCCTATCGTTGGTAATACTCTTGCTGAGGGTAGCGAAAATTTCACGCTCAACCTGTCTAACCCTACCAACGCCACTATCAGTGATGCTCAAGCCGTAGGCACGATTATTGATAATGATCTTGCCCCAGTACTCCCGCAGTTATCCATTAATGATGTCACCCTCACTGAAGGGGACAATGGGACTACCAATGCGGTTTTCACGGTTAACCTCTCAGCGGCTAGCACTCAGGCGATAAACGTCAGCTATGGGACTGCTAATGGCACTGCTACAGCGGGTTCAGACTACACTGCCACCTCAAATACACTTAGTTTTGCCCCTGGTCAAACCTCAAAAACTATCACCGTGCAAGTCAACGGTGACACTCTTGATGAGGTGAATGAAACCTTTAGTCTCAACCTATCTAGCCCCACCAACGCCACAATTGCTGATGCTCAGGGTATAGCCACCATTCAAGATAACGATTCCCCATCGTCACCACAGCCAGGGGCTTTCAACTACGGCGAAGCACTTGAGAAATCCATCTTATTTTATGAAGCTCAACGCTCCGGTGACCTGCCTGCAACCAATCGTGTTGAATGGCGCGGTGATTCTGCCCTCAAAGATGGTGCCGATGTCGGCGTTGACCTCACTGGCGGTTACTACGATGCTGGTGACCATGTTAAGTTCGGCTTGCCAATGGCTTCCTCAATGACCATGCTGGGTTGGGGTGTTGTTGAATACCGTGACGCTTACGAACAAAGCGGTCAATTACCATACATCCTTGACACTATCAAGTGGGGCACTGATTACATCATTAAAGCCCACACAGCGCCCAATGAGTTCTGGGGACAAGTCGGACTGGGTGGACCCGACCATGCTTTCTGGGGACCAGCCGAAAATATGACTATGGCACGCCCAGCATTCAAGATCGACGCTCAGCATCCAGGCTCAGATCTCGCTGGTGAAGCGGCTGCCGCCCTTGCTGCTGCCTCGATTGTCTTTCGACCAACTGACACGGCTTACGCTGATCTCCTCCTCGATCACGCCGTTGAACTCTACAATTTTGCCGACACCTATCGTGGCAAATATTCTGATTCCATCCCTGATGCCGCCAACTTCTACAATTCCTACAGCGGCTACAACGACGAACTTGTCTGGGGGGCAACTTGGGTTCACAATGCGATCGAGGCGACTGGGGCAACTGACACTACCTACCTCGACAAAGCTGAATCTTACTATCAGGGTGTTAATCAAGGATGGACTCAATCCTGGGATGACAAATCTTATGGTGCAGCTATCCTTCTTGCCCAGGAGACTGGTAATTCCCGGTACCGTAATGATGTTGAAGGCTGGCTAAACCACTGGACAGACAAGAGCGGTGGGGGCATCACTTACACTCCCGGTGGCTTGGCTTGGCTTAGTCAGTGGGGTTCACTCCGATACAGTGCCAACACTGCCTTCCTTGCAGGCATCTACAGCGACACTGTGAATGACCCCAACAATCGCTACTCCGACTTTGCTGAGGGGCAGATTGACTACATTCTCGGCGACAACCCCAACAACCGCAGCTACATGGTTGGTTTCGGTGAAAACTCGCCGCAGAATCCCCATCATCGCGGGGCCCACGGCTCCACCACGAATAACATTAACGACCCTGTTGATAATCGCAACGTCCTTGTTGGTGCTCTTGTCGGTGGACCCTCGGCACCTAACGATAATGCCTACACCGATGATCGCACTAACTACATCACCAATGAGGTCGCCCTCGACTACAACGCTGGTTTCACGGGTGCGTTGGCTCGAATGTATGGGGAATTAGAGGGAGATGCGATCGCTAGTTCTCAAGCAACGGTCGGTGGACTGACACCTTGGGACACACCAGAGCAAATTGCTAAGACTAATACAGACATTACGGGTGCGGAAATTGCTCTTGGTAGCAACACTACTTACGGAGAGGATAGCCAAGTTAGTCTTGGGATGAACGATTACCTCCCAGACTCTACAATTAGCTTGTCCGATCAAGCTCTAAGTTCCGGTATCCCTCCCGCTACGAATGTCGTGGGGGCTGAATTTGAAAGCTATTCTCTGATCTAATAGATTACTTATCTCAGTAACAATTCCTGCAAAGTTGCTTGAGACAAAAGTAAGCCTACTAGGCTAAGACGTTAAAGGTTAGAGGCTTTTCCCAAACCTTTAACCCTCGCTTACAGATTTCCTAGCACTTTTTTTAACTAAAAACTCAGCTAAATGGCGCAGTTTAATTGCGCTATTTGGCTGAAGTTAGCTATTATCCTTGCTAGGATACAATGATAATGATTGATAGTTCTCCCACTGACGAATTCACGTTAGTGGGTTTTATTTTTTCTAAGGTATATTCTGACGCTTAACAATATTATATATATAAATATCTTATTGTGAGAGTACCTTTGCCCTCTTTCTAAAGATAGATTTGTTAGCCAGTTTGGAAATTGTCCATCTTTAAGCGCCAAACAGACCTGAGAATAGGGTGAACTTGCTCAGTTTGACAGTCAGTTAAACGAGTTGCACACGGCGGCGACGGGAACCCGTGTGAATTTTCTACTGTCAAAGAGTAAGCAGTTGAGGGCAAGAAAATGGAATTAATTCAAAGCTTTATCGCTATACCCGAAAAAGCAGCTAAACAACAGCTTCGGCAACTCAGCACTACCTCGAAGACGGAGGTTCAACAACAGGTAGAGAAAGTGTTGAAAGGCTTTCGAGCGCCAAAATCCTGATAAGACATACCATTTCACTCTTGGTGGATATAGCAGTTCTCAGTTAAATGAGGTGAGGCTAAAGGCTGTGAAACAAGCGCTACTAGTCAGGAAAACAAAAAAGCTGATGGCTGATAGCTGAGTGCTAACTGCTATAGTACAGGTCAAGGCTTTGGTGACTCTCGCTTTCAATACATTCTTTTTCTCTATTCCCGGTGCCTGAAATAACTCATGTGTAGCGATAAACCTTGAGATGGTATGAGTATACTCACCCAATTGGGTGAAGCTGCTTGATGAACAAGAGCAGTATTTCTTAGAAAGACATATCCTACTTTCCCCGCTACCTCTCCATCAGCAGCGGGGTTTTATTTTTTCCAGAATTCTCAAATAACCAACCACTAATAACGCTTGAGTGGCTTGAGTTAACCATTTCTAAGTTTCAACGCCGATATTCATCACCACAGTCACCAATTAGCTGATATAAATCTCGTGACCTTCCCAGTACAGCATCAAGTTGGTCGTAATCAGACTGGTCTAGCGCCACATCAAATACCCTGGCGTTGTCCTCGACATGCGCTGACACACTGAGGCGAGTACCGACAATTACACCCGCTACACCTGGCTTATCCAGAATGTAACGCACGGTGACGTTAGGAATGGTTACGTTGTGTTTGGCAGCAATTGGCTTCAAGACAGAAAGCAGTTCTTGAAACAAACTCCAACCGCCCCACGCATCAATCATGTTCTTGTATTTCCTCAAGCTAGCGGTAGAAAGTTCTCCGCCTCGTGGTTCCGGTTGTCCCAAATACTTTTCTGACAATAAGCCGCCGCAGAGGGTTCCGTAGGTGAAAAGCTTTATGTCATGTTCGGTACAAAATGGCACCATATTAACTTCAGGACGACGGTCAATCAGGGAAAACTGCACCTGATTGGATACGATTTTGATACCCGCTTCGGTGATGATTTTCAGATGTTGGGTATCAAAGTTCGTTAATGCCAGGTGTTTAATCTTGCCTTCATTCTGGAGTTCGGCCATGTACTTGAGGGCATCTAAGTAGTTGTTATCCCGATAGTCCCACCAATGGAATTGCAGCAGGTCGAGGCTTTCAACACCCATCCTCTGAAGCGAGATGTCAATGTTTTTCTCGACCAATGCCTTAGTCATTCGGGTTGGTCTGGGTACCCATTTGGTAAAGGCTTGGAGGTTAGACAAGGCTTCTTTTCCACGGGTAGCGACCAGTTGCCGCCTAAACTCTCCAATAAAGTCTTCTGCTGGGCCATAATGGTCTGCCAAGTCCCAGGTTGTAAAGCCAGCATCCAAATAATCAAACATACTTTGGATGGCACGTTTTGGGTCAATGCGTCCATGGGCACCAGAGACTTGCCACATTCCGTTTAGGATACGGCAGATGTTCAAGTCTGGTGTGAACTGTAGTCGGCTTGATGTTGGTAGGGTCATTTGGATGCTGAAGCGTGAGTGTTACGCGGCGATATTGCGGGATTATGCCATGTTTACTCAGATTTTAGGTTAATGGATAAGGACGCGATCGCATTATCCATTGACCAAGCCACACCGTTGAACTTAGCTTCCCAACAAGAGACGACGCTAACGACCATCACTTGACCAGTGAGGAGGGTCGTTTAATAGTTTAATAACGCCATAGGAACTACCCACGGCATGAAGCGCTGTATTGTTGGTTCCATTCGGGGGACTGCCAACACTAACAATAGCGCCATCCGACTTCTTAATTTTTAGCGTTCCTTCCCAAGTAATATTCCAATCAATCGCGAGTTTTTGCGTGTGACGAGACTCCAATGCTACAGGATTTCCACCCACACCATAAGCCTCAACCATCTGTTCAGCCGCTTGTACTGACCCAGCATCCGTGTAGTGTACCCATTGAATATCAACACCAGCCATTGATGGCACATTTTTTGCGGCAATCTGTCCTCGGTCAATTTTGGCAGCATAGTGCATCAAGTAAGCACGTTCTCTCGGTCGATAGGTAGCCGCGATAATGGTCTGTGCCCCTGCCTCAACTAATGCTTTTTGAAAAGATTGCACTCTTTCACGAAAAGGTGAGGCTAAATCAGAAATTGACTTACTTGTGGGAAAGTAGTCAATCCAATGAGGACCACTCAAGCGAAATCTAATTATTTTCGCATACCCGTTCAGAATATCCATGCCTAGGTCAAAATCTTGCCCCAGTTTTTGCTTAGTTGTCGCGGAAAGCTTGTTTTCAAAGTCACCCCGCAACCGTACATCTCTTTGCTTGTAAGCTTGCGCTAACCCATCAGTACTTCTGGCTCCAAAGTCTCCATCTACTACTAAATCGGGGGATATTATTGTATTTAAACTCTTTTGTAAATCTTTTGCTTCTGCGACACCGAAGTTTAGGTAAGTTAATAATAACTCTGCCGTGAGATTGGGAACTTTGTAGATAAAGCCATCGACTAAGGCTTTTGTATAAGTTGTATTATTGACAATTCCATTAACTGCCAAGCCATTTCTTTGCTGATAGCTGCGGGTTGCTGTTTCAGTTATGTCACCAAAGTCACCATCAACTGTACCAATTGGATACTCGGCTTCTTTTAGAAAGCTCTGCCAAGCCTTAACAATAGAGCCAGTAGAGCCATTTTTAATTGTGGGCAATTTGAGGACACTGAGATTAAATGCCATAGTCTTAACCAGAGTTAAACGAAACTATCTTGAACTTAGTAGTAAAAGCCAGGTTATTCAACCTGGCTGTGCGCCTAGAGATTTAGTTAGATGATGCCTACTTTTTAGTTCATCGGAAGGAAGCTAAATCAACATTTCTGTGAGGTAATGATTATTTCTAACCAATTAGTTTTCCCCAAGTTTGTGGTCCAACATTGCCATCAACAGAAAGACCTTGTTGTTTTTGGTACTTTTCGACAGCAGCGGCTGTACCTGGCCCGTATATGCCATCTGTCTGAGCGCCTACACGGTATTGGACATATTTTACAACTGTTCCTGCTGCGTGATTTGCTCGGAGAACAGGTTTAGCGAGTATCTGTTTAATCGCTAGCCAGGTAGTTGCTCCAGCAATTCCTGTTTCAGTGATATCAACAATTTGCTGGAAGTTGATGGTGGCAGCTTTAGTTTCATTATCAATCGTGCCATCTTCTACTAAAGGCTTGCCGTTATCATCTCTAATTTTTAATCGGTTTAAAGCTTGCTGAAGTTCCAGTGTACTGGTTCTATCATCAGTATCAGGAGGCAGTGGACTTTGACCTGTCAATCCTTTTACGATCGCATTGGCAATATTTTCTGCATTGTAGCGATCCATATCGACCTTAGTATCGCAGAAGCAGGACTCTACTAGGATAGCTGGCGCATTTGTATTTTTAACAACATACAAATGTGAGCCATCTTTGACCCCTCTGTTGAAGAACCCCAGCTTAACGATGTTGTCTAGGATTCGCTTGGCGATGCTTCTTCCTGTATCACTAGTTGCAAAAACTTCGGTTCCGTTAGCTTGTTTGTTGAAAGAATTAAAATGGATCGATACAAAAACATCTACATTATTAGCATTGGCGATGCTACATCTTTGCTGTAGTGAATTACCAACACTACTAGCACTGCTAGGTCTGCATCCTATCACTTGATGTCCAAGTGATTTTAACTTTAAAACCACTTTATTGCCTACCTCCATTGTTAGATCATCTTCCTGCCTGATGCCTTTTGCTCCAATGTCGGGAGGGCAGTTATGACCGATATCGATTCCGTATTTCATGGAAAGTACCTATTAGCGCTTAGAGGATTTGACTGGTTTTTGTAAGCCAAGTTTCCAGTCTAAACAGACTTTTCTATTAGAACCTCTGCATAATTTAGTGTCCAGTATTTCCTACAAAAGTTTCAAATATTGTTACGGAGAGTTAATTAAATCAGCTAAAAGGTAGAGGGTAAGGAGTATAATCCCTCCTAATACCAAAATTATGCTAATCAAGTGGACAATCAACTACTCAATTTTAGATTTGCGATCACACAACGGAATGTTACAGCGTAAATTTTAAAGTTCTTGGCAGGAAATGGGTCTGGCACAACTTTTGAGTCGAAACCGACTAAATTACAGCTATCCTTGGACTGGAGTTCCGTAGGCGATGACAAACTATTAGGGGAATTTTATAGCAGTTCTCAGTTACGCGCGTGTACATCAAAAAACCTAACCCCCAACCCCTTCCCTACGAGGGAAGGGGAGTAAGAATCAAAGCCTCTCTCAAGAGTAGGAGAGAGGTCAGACTGTATCTGATCTAATCGAGAAGGGCTATAGCTAGATGAAGATGCGATCGCTCTTTACCTAACCTTAAGGGTAGATGAAGAGCCTATTTGACTCTACACCTTTGCACAAGTTTAAAGGAAGAACTGTGAGTGAGTGCCTAATTATTTTTACCCGTTATCCAGAACCAGGAAAGACAAAAACACGACTAATACCTGTTCTGGGTGCGGAAGGCGCGGCAAGTCTTCAACGCCAGATGACGGAACAAACGATAGCTAAGGCAAAGGCACTTCAGTGTGAACGTCAAATTTCCATCGCCGTCTACTTCTCTGATGGTAGTCAACCGCTAATGGAAAATTGGTTAGGTACTAGCGTGGTTTACCGACGACAGAGTGATGGCGACTTGGGAACCCGAATAGCAGTTGCGTTTCAAACCGAGTTAGAAGCGGGCGCACAAGGCGTTGTGATTATTGGCACCGATTGTCCTGATTTAACTATAGAGATACTGACACAAGCGTTTGAAGCACTGAAAGAGCATGACTTAGTACTGGGACCCGCCGCCGATGGGGGGTATTATTTGATAGGGCTGCGTCGATTATTTCCAGAACTGTTTGTCGAAGTGAGTTGGGGAACGTCTCAAGTGCGGCAACAAACGGTAGAGATTGCCCAGAGTATTGATTTAGCGATCGCTTTTCTTCCCCTCCTTAATGATATTGACCGTCCAGAAGATTTGGTAGGACGAAGTTTTTGACTCTTTAGTTATCATTCATCAGTTTTTTATGCCTATACCTCTTCCCTAAATGGAAGCAGAAAAAATTTCGATAATTATTCCAGTTTTGAATGAAGCAAACACAATTAATGCGGTGTTGGCAAGAATTTTAGGTGCATCGAATGTGGAAGTAATTGTCGTCGATGGAGGAAGTCAAGATGAAACCGTGGCACTTGCACAATCCGTTGGTGTTAAAGTCATTGCGGTGACAAGTGGGCGTGCCAGTCAAATGAATGCAGGTGCAGCCGTTGCAACAGGTAGTATTCTACTGTTTCTTCATGCTGACACCCATTTACCACCTGCGTTTGATACCTTAGTTCGCCAAGTGCTGCAAAATACGGGAGCAATTGCTGGTGCATTTGAATTGAGAATTGATGCTGAATTATGGGGAATACGTGTAATTGAAAAGATGGTAAATTGGCGATCGCGTTTTCTCTCTCTGCCTTATGGTGACCAGGCAATCTTTTTACAAGCCTCTATTTTTAAAGAAATTGGTGGTTTTCTTAACCTACCGATCATGGAAGATTTTGAATTGATGCGATGTTTGAAGCGCTATGGAAAAATTGCGATTGTACCTGCGCCTGTACTCACCTCTGGACGACGCTGGCAGAAACTTGGGGTAGTGAGAACAACGCTAATCAATCAATTAATCATCATTGGTTATTTCCTAGGGGTTCCCCCAGCAAAGCTTGCTCGTTGGTATCGGCAAAGACGTAAATAGTTAGTTTCATCAGTTTCCTTTATTACGGGTGCATCCCAATGAAAGCCAAAATACTGGAATGCGATCGCAACCCAAAAGAGCCTTCATCACCAAAATCTGTGTCTATACCTGATGAGGAATTAAAAGCGATCGCGTACAGCATGGATGCTCTAATTCCAGGTTTTTATGCTTGGTTTGGCTCACTTCGTATTCGCATCGGTGGCAGTGAGGCTGAAGAAACCTACCCAGGTACAATACATAGTTTCGCTGGTGTGGCGCTAGTGTTGTCAGGATATCGGATATTCAGTACCTATCAGGGTGACTATGACCCTTGATAAACATACACTTCAGGGTGTTCCCAAGATTACATCCAAAAAGTTTGACGCACTTCTTATGTGCTTAGCTGTTCGCTGTGTGCCATATTGGAAAAACTTAGAATAAGACACATTTACTAAAAGATATTGTTGAGAAAACCAAGGTGGTTAAGGAATATATTGTCAAAGTAGCTTACGTCCTTGAGCCAGATTGGGGATATGGTGATGAAAGAGAGTACGTGCGTGTGTATGTCAAGGCAGAATCCACAGAAGAAGCCATCCGGCTGGTAGATGAAGGCGATCGCGAGTGGGAAGATGAGCTTGATTCTTACGACTGCTACACAGTTGGTTCTATCGAAGATTGGATAGTTTACGAGCGTGATAAACCGACTGACATCTTGAGAAAGTATGCAGCAGGGGAACGGAATTTCATTGGGGTAGACCTGTGTGAGGCAAACCTGGTTAAGTGTAACTTAGCTCAAGCAGACCTGAGTGGGGCAGATCTGAGTGGGGCAGATCTGAGTGGTGCGAATCTGAGTAGAGCTTCCCTGTACGATGTCAATCTATACGGTGCCAATTTAAGTGGAGCAGACTTGAGTGATGCTCAACTCAGTGCTACGGTTCCGGGTGACACGGAGGGAGCAAACCTCAGCGAAGCCGATCTCACCGGAGCAAATTTGAGTGGGGCAGACCTGAGTTGTATCAACTTGAGTGGGGCAGACCTGAGTGAAGCCAACCTACATGGGGCTTATCTGAGTGGAGTCAACTTGAAGGAAGCATTCTTGAATCAGGCAGACTTGAGTCGAGCATACCTGAGTGGGGCACATCTGAGTGAAGCAGACTTAAACGGCGCAAAACTAAGTGGAGCTAATCTCAATGGAGCAGACTTGAGCGGGGCAAATCTTCAGGGAACTTTCTACGACGAGAAGACTGAGTTTCCTGAAGGATTTGACCCTGCCTGGGCGGGGGCACAGTTAGAAGTCAAAGATGATACTAAAACTATGGATCGGTTAGAGGTACTACAAACGCCACGCGAGCGGCTGGATACTATTCTGCTGGCAATTGATACCGCTAAGCAGTTGGGCTGTATGGATGAGGGCATTAAGCAAGCCCTTAAATATCAGGTTCGCAAGATTCTCCTAGAAGATATTATTAAACCTTATTTGCCAAGTGAATGGTCAGTGTCAGACCGTGCTATGTATTTGGGATATAACCCGACACGCGCCCAGCTAGTTGCTATTGGCAAAGAAGCAGCGAGGCTATACCGGGAACAGCACGGCGACGACCCACCGCAGTCACAAGAGGTGGTAGATGGTCAAACTCGCCTGGTCAAGGTTTACTCAGGGAAAGCGATAGACTTGCTCGACACAGCAATTCGCCAGGTAATGGCAAGTTAGCTATTACTTCCGCAAACCCTTTTAGGAAAGCACAACATTTCTTGAGGAGCGATCGCATTTTCTATTTCTCTTGCTCTTACAGGTTCATCAACTAACGAACCTTGAGGGCAAAAAAGCATCAACAAAACTATCAGGTTCACATCCCATTATCATTGCCACCACTGCCTTAGCCGCTAAAAATGCGATCGCATTCCATGTATAGTTACACCTACTGGCAGGCAGTGAATGTCGATGATTCAGGAGGATTGCAACTCGCCCAGATTGGTACAGAATCTCTTGCAGGAGATGAAGTTGCTCAAGAGCAATTGAAAACTCTCTTTGGACAAGAGACTCTATGAACAACCAACAACCAATTAACTACTGCCCTGCATTACGAAAATCAATCATCGTCTGCCGATAAAACTCTGGCATTCCCATGTCAAAATACTGACCTTTAACAAGGTATCCTGTGATGCCTTCCTCCTGTCGCAATCGATCGAGACAAGACGTTAGCTGAAATTCACCTCTCTCGCGAAAATTTTGGCTAATGTGTTCTTCTAGAAAGTCGAAAATCTTAGGCTTTAGCGCATAGATACCGAATAGACCAAGAAATAAATCATCTGCCATTCCTTCCACATGGAGATGCGATCGCGCATATTCAATATCCGGCTTTTCATAAATCTGTGTCACAGAAAGAATTGAGTCTGACTCTTGCCAAAACCCTGTCACGCAACCAACTTTATGAAGTATTGCCTCTGGCATCACACTCAAGCCAACAACGCTCTGACCTACTTGTTCATAAACATCTAGCACTTGACGCGCACAAGAGCTTTCAGTATCAGACGCATAAAGGTGATCGCCAAGCATCAGCAGAAATGGCTCATCCTTCACCCATTCCTTAGCACAGTACACAGCATGACCGTAGCCTTCCTGCTCCTCCTGCGTCAAGATTGTAATTCGATTTCCCAAGTCTTGTAAATATTGGCTGTATTCCTGATTTTCTGGGGATAGCTTTTTGAAAAGTTCTTCGCTTGGTGGAGTCTTAAAAAAGTCCTCAAATAGAGCGCGATCGCCTTTTTGGGCAACAATCCCAATTTCTTCAATTCCCGCACTCATCGCTTCTTCAACAATCACCATAATCACAGGCTTGGCACGACCATCACGGTCAATAATTGGGAATAGCTCTTTTTTAACCCCTTTAGTTGCTGGAAACAGGCGAGTGCCGAAACCTGCGGCTGGAATTACCGCTTTACGAACTTTTTTTTCTGCGTTGATAGTTAGTTTTAAACCTTGCATCTGAGGAAAATCTCGCTCAATAATTTCAATAATTTTTTGTTGATTATCTTCATCTTTTACGATAAATTGTGCTGTACCATCACCTTGTGAACCAACACCTTTACCACCCAGAATATACGGCTGAATCGGTTCATAATTGAGAAGTTCGTGCAGAATAGGCGCGGTTAATTGCGATGGGCAAGCAGGAATTAAATACTTGTCAAATTCAGTCTGTGCCTGTTTCATCAAAACACCAATTTGTTCAGCATCTCCCCGTTGCAGGGCTTTAACAGCTTCCTGTGTCAGTTGAGAACTGACTGAACCGAGATAATGTTGGACATTTTGTTGTACTTCGTTGACGACAAAAGGATAACACTGGTTGAGTTGATTCAGGATTTCCTGCGTATCTTTCCCAGCACCAAGATCGACAATTACAAAAAATAGATTCTTTGGCACACTGAGTTCAGTAACATCAATGCCTTCACCATCAAAGCTCATTAAAATGGGTCGATTACCATAAGCACAAGCCTGATCCATCCGACCACAACGGGAAGGCGTAGTAATTTCCCCTAGGTAAGCCATCTCCATTTCCTCCCGGATGGTCATCTTGAGGTCATACAAGCGATTAAAAGCACGGGCAACGAGAACACAAAGTGCCGCACTGGATGCCAACCCCTTCTTTACAGGTAAGTCAGTTCGGTAATTATCAATCTCAATCCCACCTACGGCATAGTGAATCAGCACTTGATAAGCTACCCCTGCGGCATAACTGAAAAAACCGCCCGTTTCTGCTTGTGCAAGTAAAGCTTCCCTGTCCATCGGTAGCGTGGAGTTTTGATAGGTTCCGTCACTCAGTGAGGCACGAAGAATCAACTGGGAGGGATGAGGCTTCACCTCAGCATAGAGTCCCTGATTGGTGCTAGTAATCAGTGCATAGCCTTTTTCTAATTCAGGATTGACACAGCGATATCCCCCCGCCCAATCACTATGTTCACCAAATAGACAAAGACGACCTGGGACAAAAATTTTCATGAACTTCCCCGACAACTTTTGCACCCTTGGGTACTACACTAGACTTCTCGCAAAATTAAAAAATGTATTAGCTATTGACTGTTGCGCCTGTCACCATAAAGATTAGAACAAATTTAACGGCTAAAACGACCACGTACCAGTAGTAAACCTTCTGCCTTCTGCCTTCTGCCACAACAATGAACGGTCAGCAGTCAACTGTCAACAACTTGAAATTAGCCAAATTTTTATAATGAGCGATTCTCAAACCTGGTACATTGTCAAGCGTCCTGAGGGTCAATGTGAGATTGTACCCAGCGAAGAAACGACAGACAAAGAAGCCCCAGACGTGACGGAACGTTGGGGCCCTTTCAATTCTCAACAAGATGCGATCGCACGTCGAGTCGGATTAATTCGCTCTGGAAAGTGTCAACCCGTCTAAGATTAAGGGTTTCATCTTTAACCCCTACTCGCTACCCAAACTACTACTGTGCTGGAGAGGCAGCCCGCGTATCTTGCCGCTTCGCGATTTCTTGCTTGAGGACATCAAACGCTTTCGCGAATTGAGGGTCTTCCGGGGTACCAACCTTGTCGCGGTTCTGCTGCAGTTCCTTACGCTGGGCTTCCGTCAGTTCTAATACGACATCTGGCGCTATTCCCAACTTATTGATATCACGACCACTCGGTGTGAGGTATTTAGCAATTGTTACGGCAATCCCTGAACCATCTCCCAGTCCACGTACAGATTGCACCAATCCTTTACCAAACGTCTGCGTCCCGACTAATGTCGCTCGTTTATTGTCCTGTAGCGCCCCAGAAAGAATCTCACTAGCACTAGCTGAACCACCATCTACCAGTACAACCATTGGTTTATCGGTCAAGGCACGATTGTTGGCTTCCTGACGGTCATCTACTCCTTGGCGGTTCACCGTCGAGACAATCGAGCCATCGTTGATGAACATCCGTGCAATTTCAATGCTGGAATAAAGTAAGCCACCTGGATTGAGGCGCAAGTCCAAAATGTAGCCAGTCACCTTCTTGGCTTCTAAATCTTTAATTGCATCTCGCATTTCCTCTGCTGCATTCGCGCTAAATTGCGTCAATCGGATGTAGCCAACGTCGCCACTAGGAGTATTCTGAACGTTGTAGCGTACCGGATGAATTTCAATCCGTGCGCGTGTCAGCGGATAATCAATTTCCTGATTACCTCGCTGAATCGTTAATGTTACTGAGGTTCCTTCTTTCCCTCGGATTAACTTGACAGCATCGTTGACATCCATGCCTTCGGTGCTTTTGCCATCAATCTTGGTGATGATGTCCTTAGCCAAGATACCAGCCGCAAACGCTGGTGTATCTTCCATAGGAGAAATCACCATCAGCTTTTTCGTTTCTTCATCTTGAGCAATCTGAATGCCCACACCCGTTAGTTCCCCAGAGGTTTCCACCTGCATATTCTTGAACTCTTCTGGGTCCATGAACCGGGTATAGGGGTCCTCCAGCGTCTTAAGCATTTCCCGGACTGCCGTATAGGCTTCTTCCTTGTTGGCGTAAGAGCGATTGAGATACTCTTCGCGAGTTGCCCGCCAATCTACTTGGTTGAAAGTGGCATCTACATACTGACGGTCAATAATTTGCCAAACTTCATCAACTAGCTCCTTAGGACTTTCGCTAAGGAAAGCTTGACTTTGAGATAAATGAAGGCCAGCGCCCGTAACCGCAACAGTTGTTAGTACTAGTGCTGTCGCACCAAGAACGAGGCCACGTTTTGTAATTACCATAATCCTTTCTGAGCTGGAGGAGAACTGCAAAGGAGTTACGCTCACTCTAACACAGGCAATGCCAGGAAGCGCTAGGCCTAGATCTCTTTCCAGCTAAACTTCTTACAGTCCGGAAAGTGTGTTGTGTTCAGCGACTAGCGCGTTGGGTTTATAGCAGCTCTCAGTTAAATAGCTATTGCTCTTCAAGAGTTCTAGTCAGGAAAACAAAAGAGCTGATCGCTGACCGCTTTGGTGCTATAGCTGTTTTTAGTTCTTGTCATTTTCCGTGGGTTTGGGGTCTAGAGGTGGCTCACAAAGATAGCGGTCGCTTTCCCTCACATTTTGGTTGTTTTCGAGATAGTCCCGTAACCAACTACAGCTTTTGTCTAACAGATCGTCTAGCTCCAAATTCCACACAATCACTGTATCATCCTGACTCGCTGAGGCAAGAAATTTTCCATCGTTGCTCCAGCTAATGCTAGTCACACGCTCCTTATGCCCTTCTAAAGTTTTGATTAACGTGTTATCCAGCCGCCAGAGCTGTATTTCATTGTCCCAACTCGTGGTTGCTAAAATTTGACCTCTAGGACTAAAGCGAACTTTCGCCACACTATCCGTATGCCCTTTCAGGGTTTTAAGTAGCTTTCCATCACGGCTCCAAAGTTTTACTGTGTTGTCATAACTTGCTGAGGCGAGCCTTTGCGAATCCGGTGAAAAATTAACGTCTAAAACCCAGCTACTATGACCATGCAGAGTTTTTAGCAATGTGCCATCAGCGAGCCACAACTTCACGCTGTTGTCATCACTAGCGGAGGCAATTCTCTGACCATCCGCACTGAAACTCACCGAGTTAATCGGCTTGGAAACTACCAGCTTTGCACCATATCTAGACCAACGTAGAAACGGTTTGCGAGAACTGTTGAGTCTTAGGGCAGTTGCTTCCTCTTCGGCACCACGATGGCTCTCTAACGTCTTAATCAACGTTCCATCACGATTCCACAGTTTCACGGTTCCATCCCGGCTAGTAGAGACAAGCTGCTCTCCATCAGGACTAAAGCTGACATCCAACACCCAGTCAGTGTGCCCAGTTAACGTTTTAATTAATCCTCCACGACGGTTCCATAGCTTTACCGTTTTATCCCGACTTGCCGAAACAATGAGTTGACCATCCGGGCTAAAAGCGACGCTATCGACGCTATCTGTATGCCCCTTCAACGTATTGATCAACTTACCCGTGCGAGTCCAGATTTTCACGGTTTTGTCCTTGCTGGCCGTGACAATTAACTCACTATTCGGTGAAAACGTCACCTCTTCAACATCATCTTGATGTCCTCGTAAAATTAAGCGAGAGGGGTGGCGACGACCCCAAAGCTTGATCGTTTTGTCTAAGCTAGCTGAAGCCAGTAGAGGTTGAGGCGGTGAGGTGGTGAAAAGCCTACCTCCCTGTCCCTCTTGCCGACTCAGGACAGTGGGATTGAAGCTAACCGCCGTGACGCTATCACTATGTCCCAAAAACGTCTTGAGTAAAGTGCCATCCTGACTCCAGAGATTCAAGGTATTGTCAGCACTCGCTGAAGCTAGGAGTTGACCATCGGCACTAAACGCTACTCCCAACACCCATTTCTGATGCTTGGAAAATGTTTTGAGTAGCTTACCACTACGGCTCCAGATCTTAACCGTTTTATCATCACTGGCGGAGGCAATTCTCTGACCGTCAGGACTAAACACCACGCAGTTAACCTTGCCCTCGTGTCCTTTCAACGTTTGCAGCAACGTCCCCTTTAGTGTCCACAATCGGATTGTCCGGTCGGCGCTGGCAGACGCGACAATTTCACCATCAGGGCTAAAGCTGACTGACTGCACGGCATCTGTGTGTCCCTGAAAGGTTCTAATTAACTTGCCGCCAACAGTCCAAAGTCGAATTGTGCGATCGATCCCGACAGAAGCAATCTGTTCTCCATCGGGACTGAAGCTAACGCTGTACACATTACCAAGATGACCTCGAAGTGTTTTTACGACTTTGCCATTGCGCCGCCAAAGCTTTACCGTGCCATCCCAGCTAGCTGAAGCAATTAGCTTACTGTCAGGGCTAAACGCTACATGAGTGACGCTACCTTGATGACCCCTTAGGGTAGTAACCAAGCTCCCATTCGGGTTCCATAGTTTCACGGTTTGGTCGTCGCTAGCCGAGGCAATCAACTGTCCATTTGGGGAAAAGCTAATGTGTGAGATAACATCACTATGCCCTTCCAAGCGATTACGCTCAGCCGTTGAATAAATCGCCTGTGAAAGCGCTGTCACCACCTGTAGTTGGGTATCGGGTTCTACTTGTGGAGACGAGAGATTGTCGGTTTCTAGTGTCTTGAGTCGTCTGGCGGCTCTTAAAGCCTCAATCAGTGCATCAAACGGCTTATTTGCTAAAAATAGGGCTTCTGATGAGGCAACAAGTGCATTTAGCTGAGCATTAATTAAAAGCGTTCCTGCTAGTCTTCTTTGTACCTCAGCACGCCATCCCAATCCCCCGGCACTAACAGCAAGGACTGTCATTGTCGCACCAATCGCGATCGCTCGCTGTCGCTGCTTACGAACTCGCAACAGTTCAATCTCATTACTTCTTAGTTGTGCCAAAAAGCGAGATTGATTACGCTGGTAATAGTTATACCGAATCGGTTCAACGAGATAATCGTGAACCAATTGATAACGGTCTTGTAGCGCTTCCGGGATGCGGAACACCAAGCCTGAACCGACTAAAATCTTTAAAATCAAGTCGAGTGTGTCTGTTTTCCAGTGGGCTGAAATGTTACTGACCGTTGACCACTGACTATTAACCAACTCAGGTAGCGTTTTCAACGGGCGAATCCCTCGTTCATTAGTCAAAGCAAATAAGACTTGCCACACAATATCTTCGTTTTCTGAGCCACAATCGCTGATGACGTTTAAAAGCGATCGCTCTACCAAAACAGCTTTTGGGTCAGCGCCAAGGGCATAGTATTGGGCAGTGGTTGTAATCTTTTCCGCTTGTAACTGAGCGCCCACGACTTGCAATTCAATCAGACGAACTCCTCCGGAACGTTCTGCTAAATCTTGAACCAGTGCTTCAATCAGTGAGTCTTCTAACTTAAATTGAGACACTGTTGCCAGTGTGCGAATCACGTTTTTCGTATCTTCCGGGGAAATATCTCCCAAGGGATAACGAAGCTGTCGCTCCAAAATGTTGTTGTTGATGGCGTTGAGATTACAGTACTGTTCACACTCCAACAAATAATGCAGATAATCTTCTCGTAGTGACAAAATGACTTTCACAAAAGGAAGATTCAGACATTGCGCCAAAAAATCATAAAACTGACGCCGCTGGGCTAAATCAGTACACGCAAAGAAAAATTCTTCAAACTGGTCAAAAATTAGAACGGTTAATAAATTGCGTTCATAAGATAGCTGCAACTGCTCAAGAATCGTGGGAATGTCTGAAGGGGTGAAGGTTGGTACGTCATAAACGTTGGCTTTGCCAAACGGATAGGGAAGGCTTGAGGCTTGGGAGGATTCGTTTGAACTTTCTATTCTGCTAACTTGCCAACTGTTTAATTTTTGGGTAAGTAGTCGTCCTAACTCCCCTACCCAATCTCTATACACTTTTTGCACAACTGGCATGGTTGCTCTAGTACCGATGATTCGTGCTTCTAGAGCAGGTACCAAACCTGCATTGAGCAGCGAACTTTTACCAACGCCGGAGGAACCGTGAATGATCGTTAGCTTGTGGTCATTACGACTGAGACGTTCAATTAGGCGATTGACATCGATCTGCCGCCCTGCTGCTGCGATTTCTGGGGGGGAGAGTCTTCTCCCTTGCCGTCCCGGCTGCAAGGAGGTAGCACCGAGGAAGGGACAAAGACCATACTGTTGTTCAATCAAGCGCTGCTCTTGCTTGAGTTCAAACGCTCGTAGATATTGCTGTTGCTCAAGATAAAGCGATCGCAATTCCTGCAAGATATCAATGTAGAGCTGTAGTTGTCGCTGTTGAGAGTGGGGTGGTGACTTAATCGCTTGTTCCAGGGACGTAACAGCCGCGATTGGCTCACCCAACTGCCGCTGTGCTTTTGCCACAATCAACAGAAAAAAGGCTCGATAGTGATCGACACCTTGCAACACCACTTCACTACTACTTTGCGATCTCCCTTTAGACGGTACCGGAAGCAATCGCTTCTCTAAGCTTTGCTCTGTTAAAACAACGGAAGCCCAGGCTTGTGCGTCAACCGAGAGTTGCTGAGGTTCTGACGATTGAGAGGGGTCAAGAATATCGATAGCACTAGTGGCTAAGGCTTGTGCATCCTCCCACATTGACTCGACTAACGCCACAAGTGCCAAAAAACCATACGATTGAGCCAGTCGCACAGGATTGTTTTGAATTTGAGGCTGCGCTAGAGCCTGTAGCGCCAGAGCTTGTAGAGCTGTCCAGTTTTGTAGGTATCGGAACACCTCCCCCAGTTGAATGGTTAACTGAGCGACTATATCTAACCGCCCAGCTACGGCAAACACGTCTATTGCTGACTGAATCGATTCCCTAGCCTGCTCCCAGTTTCTACAACTTTCGGCTGGTTGCAACTCGGCTTGGCGGCAATAACACAAGCTGATGTGATGGAGCAGTACTCCGATACGCTCTAGTATTTTTTGGTTTTGAATGTTTGATTTTGAATTGGGCTGAGTTTGCCGACAATCGATTTGTTCAGTCGAGAAATTCTTTCCTCTTTTCAGTTCTTGCTGCCAAAAGCCTAGACTCTGCTGATACTGTTCTAATGCCAGAGCAATTTGATCATGGTCAAAAGCCTCTCGTCCCAAAATAAATTGCCAGGTAGCGCGTAATTCTGGTTCTAGGCTGATATCACGGACGTACAAATCCCGCAGTGCTGACTCCAGTTCCTGGCGTCGGCGGCAGCTTGGTGCCAAATCAAGAGCATTGTTGGGTAGAAACTCCCCGAAATCGCTGCCTAAAATCGCGGCAAAGAGATCATCGGCGGCTTGATGCCACAACGCAAACAACTGGTTTGTCGGGAGTTCAAACTTAATCGAGGTAGCAGCCCAACTCTTAAAATCCGGGGCAAACCGTGTGAGCTTTTGCAGTACGTCATCGGTTATCCATAGCACCAAGGGAAATGTCAGATGTTTACGAAACTCATCCCGCTCTTGGTTTGTCGAAACCAGTACGTGATCAATATCTGTTACCGACTCTAGGTCGAATAGGACTAAGGCGGATGGCTGTTCATCGTTAAGGACGGCGAGGATATTAATCAACAGGGTTTTGAGCGACTTTGGTAGAACTAACTCACGCATCGGTGCAGTTGTCAGTTCTTGTAGTCTCTGCCACATCTGCGTTGAGCAGACTTGGTAGTTACAGCGCACCAAAATCAGAGCAAAATGCCCCTGTGAGAGACTAATCGCACGAGATAGGGTTCCTAGCGATCGCTCATTTGATGCGACTATCTCTTCTGGTCGAGCTTGCTCCCTCATTCAACAAATGCTTTGACTGGTACTGGTACACAATTGCCAATTCGTCTAGGTGTATTTCTCTGGTCAGAGTAAAATCGAAAACTTTTGTTGAGCAGATATTGGACGTTTCCAGCAAAAATGTGGGCACTTAGCTATTGCTCAAAATTGACTTCTCTACACTGGCTCAGCTTTGAGTTGGGTATTCTGAGCCTTTAGCACCCATTAGTCATTTGGCTTTTCGATCAAACAGCTTCTGAATACACTTACCTCCTAAGTGTAGTAATTGTTCACTGACGATTTTTACCTAACGTCCTCAGTTTCTTGGCTAGACTACTCAAAAAATCCCCGAAAACACCAGAAATCGTATTCCTTTGATGAGTAACACGAGCCTAGATGAAATGTAACAGCCAAACCTAGCAATTTGGCATCCGTGATTTTGCGGATATTTGAGTTTGCCTACAAGTTAAAAATCACAATAATTACACTATCAGTGATTTGCCGGACAGTGTCAGTGACTAAAAATTAAGAAATCTAGTGATCATACAAGAAGATGAATGTGACAAAATATTCACTAACTAGTGATACTCGTCACTGCCTAAAGGTGGCTGGCAAGAAGGCAACGCTGATAAATCGTTGATTTTGCTACAACTTGCAGTAGGGTAGACACGGCTAGCCCTGTGTCTTGTTTAAGGCGCGTAGGTGGTAGGTTTTAGGGGAAAATCTAGAGCAAGACTTGGAAAGCTTGGGACTTCGGGAAAATTCTAACTCCAAGACTCGCCGCTCACCCTAGACAAACGCCACCTAAAACCTGCCAGTTTGACAGGGGTAGGTAGACACTACCTACCCGACTGAATCCTTGCTGTTGGCACGGCAGTTGAGTGCTGGACTTCTACGAAACGGAACTTTTATTAGTTACTGCACTCAAAGAACGAAACCGTTCTGTTTCTACCAAGGCTGGGTTGATCCCAAACCAGCGACCCAACTCATCCCGGTATTCATAGACAAACCCACTGCGTAGCAGAACTTGGTACTCCCTTTCACCTTTGACAACCTGCTGATGCACCACTTGGGACAGCAACTCCCATTCTTCATCGTCCACGCCCAGTGTGAGGTCATCACGGTTGCTTTTGATGACACTCTCCAGGCATCGGCGTGATAGGGGAGGATCTTCCTGTTGTAGGCAGCTATAGAGCAGCCCCAATAAGTTGCGGACATGACCCCCGCTAATACGACATAGACGGTTAAGGGTTGCCAGACTGTCAAAAACCTTGGGAATCAAACTCAGCCGCGCCTGAGCATCAACATCGGGAAAGGCTCGTGCCAGTACCAGTTGTTGCAACAGAGTTATTCCTTTGGGAGAGTCTCGACCATCTCGGAGCTGTATCGGCACCATCGGCAAGACTTTCGGGGCTACCCCACCCCCTAAGCGATTTTTTAGGGTTTCATATTCATTGGAGAACATCAAATCCAAGGGTAAGGTGTAAACAACGTGGCAGTTCAATCGCCGCAACTGAGAACCACGGTCGATGAAGAGGTACTCTGGTTGCGATCGCCCAGAGGGCATCGGGCGATTATCAACTCGGTCAAGATTATCAATAATCACCACCAAGCCTTTCTTGCCGCGTCCCTTGAGTTCTTCAATCCCTCGCCCTAGAATTTCTTCATTGATCGCACTCAAAATACCTTGAGTTCGGGGTTCTAGGTGCTGCCTGAGTTGTTCGCGCAGTTGAGGGCTGTCTTTGGTTTTAGCTGTAATTTTGCCAATACCGAGCGAGAGTTCGGCTTCAGCAGACAAATCAATCGGGGTTTGGAAAAAGTCTTTGATGTCGTTGAATAATCTCGCAAAATACTGGGGTCGAAGGTGGATACCAATCGCTTCCAAGCTTTCGCTCACTGACTTGGCGATGCTGAGCAAAATATCGCTGATATCAACATCCGCCATGTCCAAGTCTTGAGAAGACTCAAAATAAACGACATGAAATTGCTGCTGCTCCAACTGAGCTTTGAGTCGAAACAGCTCGGTAGACTTTCCACAACCAATGTGTCCGGTAAATAGCTGACAGGTCGGCTCATCTGGAGAAAGACGAGTGATGGTTCGTCCTAGGGCTTCGATAATCCTACCGCCCCGCACGGAGGAAAAATCGATATAGTACTGACGATCATCAGGATTCCCTACAATTAAAGTCTTTGCAGGGTTACACGCTTTGAAAAATGTTAGTAGATGCAAGTCCATTCTTACTACTTTACAGGTGTCTTTCCTGATCACCTGTCGCATTTGGATGTAAGACTTTATAGTGTCTCTACCCTCCCTAACGCAAGGGAAAGACAGCCCTCACCCAGGTCGGATTGACCAAGCCCCTCTGGGCTAAGGAGTAGGGAGTCGGGAAAAGACACCCCCTTGCGGAAGACTTTTGTCGTTGAACCTTGACGGGTTTCCTGTCAATAAACAACCGCGAACAGTTAACCACAGGCATTTGGGAAATTTCTGAAGGTTCAGAAAAGCTCTAGTGAATTAGAGCCGATAGCGGCAATAATTGGCATACTTATAGCGTCGGGAAAAGGAGTGGTTCAATGAAAAAGTATCGTGAGCTAAGTGGATACGGGAGTACGGCTAAAGGGGTTCTACCCAGCAGCCCGTTACTCTTCCTTCGTTAAGCAGTTCAACAAACACATTACATTCACTTATGTTCTTTCTTGATTGAGCGGTAGTAGATGGCAAACATCGCATCAGTCTCTCAAACCCAATTAACCACCCGACGCAAAAAGCTACGACGTGAGCGCCGGGTTAAATCATTTCAAGCACTTTGGCGATCGCTGTTTGTCGGTGGGATGGCAACCAGTTTGGTCTGGGCGATTACTTTACCCGAATGGGTGATTCGTCAACCGGAACAAATTGTGATCGAGGGCAATCATTTTCTTTCCGCCCAAGCGATTCGTTCGCTATTGCCCTTGTCGTATCCGCAATCTTTACTAAAAGTCCAACCCCAAGCGATCGCCAACTCATTGGAATCTCAAGCCCCCATTGCGGAAGCAACAGTCAGTCGGCAACTGGTACCACCTGGACTAACAATTCAAGTGAAAGAGCGTAAGCCAGTGGCGATTGCCCAAGCCGCCGCGTCAAAAAACGCCAAAAGTTCCCACTCCAATCAGCCAGGAGGATTACTGGATGAAGAGGGTGTCTTGATGCCCGAAAGTAGCTATCAGTCAAACTCTGCCAACGTAGAGTTGCCTACGCTGAAGGTTATTGGCTCTAGCGATCAGTATCGTCCCTATTGGTCAGAAGTTTACCAAGCCGTAAGCCACTCACCCGTCAAAGTTTTCGAGATAGATTGGCAAGATCCAGCTAATTTAATCCTGAAAACCGAATTGGGAAACGTTCACTTTGGTCCTTACAGTTCCAGATTTAGTGAGCAACTGGGTATTTTGGATCGGATGCGAGAATTACCAACTCGTGTAAGCCCCAGCAAAATCGCCTACATTAACCTCAAAAATCCAGACTTTCCGGCAATTCAAATGACAAAAGAAAATGTCTCTGTTCAATCGGACGCTGATTAAGATTAAAAAAAGAGTGTTACAAAGGTGCATTCAAGTCTATTGTTAAATTCTTACCAGCGATGTTTGACAACTAGCCTCTGGAACCCCATTCGGCAGTTCAACAAGCATTCGTTGGTTTTTCAATCGACTTACCCTATAGTTGACTCAGATTGCTACCTATAACTGATAAAGTTGTATATCGACCCTAACCTATTGCAATGACGCTTAATAGTAAACTAGGGCTTGACCATCAAAGCTCTCGTATCACATCCGCCGCTGATCTTTCAATTGAAGTGGACAATAGCCATCCCTTCAGCAATTCCGGACTACAGTTCGGCCACAAGCATGATTCCAAGGGAATCCCCAGGGAAGAAATGAGGAGTGACAATATCGTGCCAGGTAGTGTTGCCAAAATTAAAGTTATTGGTGTTGGCGGCGGTGGGGGCAATGCAGTCAACCGCATGATTGAAAGTGAGGTGGCTGGGGTAGAGTTCTGGTCGATCAATACAGATGCTCAGGCACTGGCTCAAGCGTCTGCTCCCAAGCGGTTACAAATGGGGCAGAAATTGACACGAGGGCTTGGTGCAGGTGGTAATCCAGCGATTGGTCAGAAAGCCGCCGAAGAATCCCGCGATGAAATTGCTCATGCTCTAGAAAATACTGACCTCGTTTTCATTACGGCTGGCATGGGAGGCGGTACAGGTACAGGTGCTGCCCCAATTGTTGCTGAAGTGGCAAAGGAAATGGGTTCCCTAACGGTTGGTGTTGTCACCCGCCCGTTTACCTTTGAGGGACGTCGCCGGACTTCTCAAGCCGAGGAGGGCATTGCCGCTTTGCAAAGCCGGGTGGATACTCTGATCGTGATTCCCAACAACAAATTGCTGTCGGTAATTTCAGAACAGACACCCGTTCAGGAAGCTTTTCGGGTTGCCGATGATATCTTGCGCCAAGGGGTGCAAGGAATCTCCGATATTATTACGATTCCGGGTCTAGTTAACGTTGATTTTGCCGATGTCCGTGCTGTAATGGCGGATGCGGGTTCAGCGTTAATGGGGATCGGTGTTGGTTCTGGAAAGTCGCGTGCCAGAGAAGCCGCGATGGCAGCAATTTCCTCTCCTCTACTTGAGTCCTCAATTGAAGGAGCAAGAGGTGTTGTCTTTAATATCACAGGTGGCAGCGATCTCACGCTCCACGAAGTTAATGCAGCCGCAGAAACCGTTTATGAGGTGGTTGATCCCAACGCCAATATTATTTTTGGTGCTGTGATTGATGAAAAACTTCAAGGTGAGATCAGAATCACGGTGATTGCTACCGGATTTAGTGGAGAAAGCCCGACTGTACCAGTGGCAAGAGAAATTCCCTATCAGCAACGGCGACCGATTACACCAATCCCAAATCCACCTTCACCGCAAAAGATGGACCCCGGCAGTAGACCTGGATTGGATATTCCGGAATTCCTGCAACGGCGCCGTTTCCCTAAGCCCTAGAGGAAGTCAAGAGAAGGAAAGCTTGAAGTGAAAGCGTCTTGATACGTTTCACTTATTCAAGACATTTCCTTTCATCAGTGATTTGGCTGGGAATTCGGTCTGAAGCTTTATCCTGCAACCAGATTCTGTTGGCTGGAGGCAAAATATTAACGCGGCTGAAGAGTGAGCGATCTTAGAGCCTAGCTGATCTACAGTGCAAAGCACTCAAAACTGCCTGCACTAGCCGAGCAAAATGCGATCGCAAGCTGACAATGCCGTAGGCTGATACCAGAGCAAATTGAGAACATCACTGGTAGGTATCCTTGTTCCTCATTTGCTTCAACACTAATTTAAAATATTTATTTTTCTTAAGATGATAGCGGATACAAAGTTGCAATCAGAGATATCACTTACTTCTCAACAATCAGGAGAAGCACTTGGAACAGTGCAGCAGGAAAACTTCTCCTCCAATACTCCAGTGACTTCAACCAATCTGCAACAACAGGACATAACTTGGTATACGACTCGCTCCCGCGTCCCTGTTGCTTTAACGATTGCGGGTTCAGATAGTGGTGGCGGCGCAGGGATTCAGGCAGATTTAAAGACATTCGCAATTCACTGTATTCATGGCACAAGCGCCCTAACCTGTGTGACAGCCCAAAATACTCAAGGCGTGACACGGGTTGATGCTCTACCTGTAGCATCGGTAGTTGCCCAAATCGCGGCGGTAGTTGGTGATATCGGTGTCCAAGCCACAAAAACTGGGATGTTACTCAACCAAGAAATTATTGAGGCTGTTGCCTCACAAGTAAAGGAGCAAGGGCTAAATAACTTGGTAGTAGACCCAGTGATGGTGTCCCGTACTGGTGCCCAACTTATTGATGACCAGGCTATAGAGTCCTTGCGGGATGCTTTAATACCATTGGCGACAATTGTGACGCCTAACCGTTACGAAGCGCAAATTCTAAGTGGTTTGGAACTTCATACCCTAGACGATATGCAATCTTCGGCTCAACGCATTCACCAATTGGGGGCAAAAGCCGTTTTGGTAAAAGGAGGAGCAATGACGGGCAATCTTCATGGTGTGGATGTCTGGTTTGATGGTCAAACTTTATTGACTCTTTATACAGAGTCGGTAGAGACATCAAATACTCATGGAACGGGTTGTACCTTGAGTAGTGCGATCGCAGCAAATTTAGCACTTGGCAAAGACCCGTTATCTGCCGTGCGGTTGGCGAAGGATTATGTAACAACTGCATTAAAGTACGCTCTTGACATCGGTCAGGGGACAGGTCCTGTTGGACACTTTTTTCCACTATTACCTGCCGATACCCTAAATTTGAATGTCGGTGCGAGTAAGGTTGAATAGGCAAGCAAATTTCACCAAAAAAATGCTGCATTTGAAGTCAAACTTCAACTATCCTTGCCTTACAGACGTTTTGCTGTACTCATAACCTCTATTTCCCTGATTAAGCCCTTTATGCAAAACCCGTCAACCGATCGCTACGTGCCGCCAACACCATCAAACGCCTATTGTCCGTCAGTTCCAATTTCTGTTTATCGGGAACTAGCGGCTGAGTTACAAACAGCACAGGCAAAGCTGGATTCTCTCACATCACAAAACCAGCACCTAGTCAAACAAAATCAACAACTGCGACAAGAAGTTGAAAAAGTTGTTCAGTCAGCCCAACACCTCCAGCAGATTGTCTCAACATTTGGACAGGCGAATCAGGGTGATGTGCCTCGTCCGATGCCACCCTCGTCACCGCATCGACCGACTGCTAGTGTTCCCAATGTTGAATTTCCTTCTTCTGTCCAAAACTCTGAACCGGATTTCGGTCCCTACAAGGAGACGGTGGTGATTGAACAAGAAGAACCTCGTCCTCGTCGCACATCCCACTCCGAAGGACTCTCTGATATCAACGGCTGGTTTTTAGTGGTAGCCATCTTAGGAATTGTCTTGACAGCCTTTGGCGCTGGCTTTTGGGTGGTGCGACCATTGTTAAACAACAGCAATCGTTAAGCCGTAGTGTCAGTTAGGTGATGATGGGTTAATCCCAGGTTTCACAATGGCTGCTATTGATGTCAAAACAGGCGTGTATTTACCGCCCTATTCGCTTCAAAACGCCTACAGTATTGGCTCGAACCCCTCCCCTCTCTGGATGGGGAAGCTGCTCTTCAAAAGCCTCTAGAATGCCCTTTAGGTCACGTTGGCACTCGTTTAACGAAGGACTGCGCTAGTGCGGACAATTGGCTAAATGCAATCATCAACTCGGATTGAGCTAAAGATTGGTCGAAATCGCCTGAACCGGACAAGTAGGAATACACTGTTCACAAACGATACAACGCGATCGCGTAAAGTTTAGTTTGAAGTCTTTAGGATTGAGCGTGAGCGCTTCTGTAGGACAGACTCCAGTACATAAGCCACAATCGACACAACTCTCTTCATTGATAAGAATCTCACGACCAACTAGAGAAACATTAATGTCTTGCGATCGCATCCACTCAATCGCCGCATCTAACTCATCAATATCCCCTAGTAGTTCCACCACTAGCGTACCGATTTGATTCGGAGCAACTTGGGCACGGATAATATTGGCTGCCACATTAAAATCTTTTGCCAGTCGGTATGTCACTGGCATCTGAACCGTGCGTTTGGGAAAAGTTAGGGTTACCCGTTTTTTCATCGTCTTGTTAGAGTGTTTTTGTAAAAGTTAACAAATTATAAGTTTGGTTAAGCATGGCGGCAAATTTACCTGACTCGGCAGCGACTTCTCCCCAGAAGTCTGGAACGACTAACGGCACTCGCATCAGAAATTTCTTAATTGCACTAGTTGCGATCGCGCTGAGTGTTGTCCTTTTCCTGGCATTACAAACAAAAACAGGTGCTACCTCCCTCGACACACAAGCAGAAGAAGCGACACCACTGGAAATTGCCTTAAGCAATGGCAAGCCAACGTTGCTGGAATTCTATGCTAACTGGTGTACCAGTTGTCAGGCGATGGCGAAGGATTTGGGTGAACTGAAACAGCAATACGCTGAGTCTGTCAACTTTGTGATGCTGAATGTCGATAACAGCAAGTGGTTACCAGAAGTCCTCAACTACCGGGTGGATGGGATTCCTCATTTTGTGTTTTTAGGTCAAGACGGAAAAGCGATCGCGCAGGCAATTGGTGAACAACCTCGTCCCGTAATGCAGGCAAACTTAGACGCTTTGGTAGCTTCTCTCCCTCTCCCTTATACCCAAGGTAGCGGACAGGTTTCTAGTTTTGAAGCCCCTGTGTCAACACCACAAGCTCAAGATGATCCACGTAGCCATGGTACTCAGGTAAAGCAGTAATGTCGTTGTTGGTTGTTGGTTTTTGGTTTTTGGTTGTTAAGCTTCTTGTGAATCCACAATAATGGAATTACTTGTACTTGGGAGCGGTGCCGATGACTCCAGCAATCTCTGAACAAGTCCGGTGGACGATCGCTGATTTAGAAGGTTTCCCCGATAACGGCAATCGTTACGAGATTATTGATGGAGAGCTATTTGTGACCCGTGCCCCACACTTAGATCATCAGGATGTTGCTGGCTTGCTCTACGCAGAATTATTGCATTGGTCAATCCAAAGCAGGCTAGGTAAACCGTATATGGCACCAGGCATCATTTTTGGTGAGAACACTTACTTTGGCATTGAGAGGGTCAACAATCCAATATTCAGGAATATCCAGGACGCTGTATTCTGCCCGTTTAGCGCCATAGTCAGTGCTTTTGGTTGATTCGCTGACAACTTCAACGACAAGTAGGGGTGGGGCTTCGTTTAATCCAGCTTACGCCTTCAGGAGACGACGAGCGATGAAGGTAGCACTTAGGAGTGTGAAACCTGCGATCGCATGTTGTTCAGGGACAGACTCAGATTTAGACTCAACCTCACTACCAGGGAATAAAGATTTATCAATTTTAAACGCGATCGTGTACTGACCTTTTACCTTGTCCTGCAAAAAAATACTCTGAAAAGTCTGCTAGTTTCTAGAGTTATTCATCCCACACCTAAAAAAGTGGGCTTTCTTGCCCGAATTCTGTAAAAATAGGTGCCGTGATGCTTCCATCATCTCAGGAGCCATATTTGTGACACTGCCCCCTAATCGCCGTCCCCCCAGCCAAGCAATAATTATCCTCTTATATATTGCTGGCATTGCTTTGGTTGTTACTGCCATTATTCTGGTGCTGAGAGGGACAGGTGTTCTCAAGCAAATTCCGGAATACCTCATTTGGGCGATCGTTCTATTTACAATTGGTGCAGGTATCCTGGGGGGCATCAGAAGTCTGAGGCGGTGGTAATGTTAAGTGCCTCAAGTGTTTGATTATTTATTGGGTATCAGCCTGTGACTCCATCTCCTCCGTCTGAAACTTTAATTGTTACTTACGTTTTTGCCGTTACTGTTGCCGTTACTGTTGTTGTCTATTTACTTAGAGGCTTTGGTGTTCTGACGTTTCTTCCCGGGGCCGTACTTTGGGTATTGATTTTGCTCTCAATTGCTACAGGTCTTGTTTACGGCGTTCAGAAAACACGACGCTATTGAGTGATTTGGAAGCTCTGACGCTGCGAAATTACTTTTATTCCCTCTATATTCAGAAGCTCTGTTAGAAGTTTGATTCCCTATTCTTCTAATTTGAAACTGGTACAGTTAATAATAAAAGTTTGAGCAAACTTATGTACTACTGTTGAGGGCTAATTCCGAAAATTTACTGGTGATGAGTGGTTATCTTTGAGCGTTTATTGGAAATGTACCCTTGGCTATGGCGAGTACATGATACAGTAAACCGGAAAAGCCCTTCTACAAAGGGTTGAACTACCCTCTGCCTCCAATTTTGTTAGTCAATCAGTGTCTCCCTTACTTTTCTCTCGCACTATTCATGTTGTAGCGCCCAGAAGAAAGACTGTGCTCAAACAACCATTGCTTATTTCCTGGTGAATTATTAAGCCAATGTTTAATCATATCAGCCCATTTTACCGGGATTTGTAACTGCTTCCAAGCTTCATAAGATTCCACAGAAAGGCTCCAATAAAGCTCCGGATTTGAAAGGAGTTTTTCAATACAGTCTGATAAAGCGATTGGGTTAGCCGATGAGAAAATCATTGCACTCACACCATTTTTTAAATTGTCTAGAAACATCGGGTGATCTGAAGCAATGATTGGAGTTCTCGCGCAAAGCGCATGAGTAATAGCTAGGGGAAAACCTTCTGGATATTCATGCCGACTAGGAACTAAAACGATATCCGCTTCTCTCATCAATGGTAATACGCTACTATTAGGTACCAATCCCAAGAAATCTACATAATCCTCAATTTTTAACTGCTTTGCTTTATTGAGAAAGTAGTCTTTCTCATCTCGACCCGCTATCTTTAACCTTACTGGGAAGTTCTTTACTTTTAACCGAGCTAACGCTTCTAAGGCATCACCAACACCCTTAGCTTCTATCATTGAACCGATATAAAAAAGTTCCCAACTCTTTCCGCAATCGGGAAGTTTTTTAGGAGAGAACGAGTCCGGTGTATCAGTAGCAATGAAATCCCAAGGAATTATTTTATCGGGTTTAACTCCTATTTTCTGGAATAAGATGGCTGAATTAACGCCATAAGCGCCAACCCATTCTATCTGCTTATTGTTTAATAAATTTGTTAGTAAGAAATTGCGTAACTTGCTTCTTAAACCTCTTCTTGAGACTGATTCTGCAAACGTCGCTATTGTCGGGATTTTATTGTTTATTGCCCACCGAAAAACTTCTCGGATCGGTGTTCGCATAATTAAATGAGTTGGCTTTTGTTCTTCAATCAATTTTATTAATTTATTGACTTGAATATCTTTATCAAACCCAGCTCCAATGGCACGTACCCCATTGTGGAGAACCTCATTGTAAGGTTCTTTTGTCATACAACAAAGAACTGTAACTTCCTCTGTTGTTTCTCTCATTTCAGCAACGGTGTCAACCGAATATCTTTGAGCATAATAGGTTTCGCTGCCTCCTGCCGCTAAACGCTGAGCTGCTTCACGATAATCGCCAGCATATTGCACAAACAATAAACGCATCAGTTTATCTCACTACATGAGCTTTAGGAATGTAATCCAGGTTTACTGAGCTAAAACTATGAAATTCTTTGATTGATGCTACGACTCGTTCTTGATCAATTTCAGTTAAATCATTGTAGAACGGGAGACGAAGTAAGCGATCGCTTATATCCTCAGTTACCATGCAATCTCTTTCCTTCCCTCCAAACCCACGTCCCATCTGCGATATGTGCAATGGCAGATAGTGAAAAGCACTGGAGATTCCCTCAGCCTTCAAATGAGAAATCAAGGCTTGACGTTCCTCTAGCGAGGGCATCAGCAGGTAGAACATATGATACGCCTGTTCACAGTGGGCGGGTACAATCGGAAGCCGGATGCCATGCTCCTGTGCCCAGTCTTGAAGATGTTTGTAGTAATACTCCCATACCTGTCGTCGTTTCGATTGAATCTGTTCGCGAGCTTCTAGCTGAGCATACAAAAATGCGGCAAGCATATCTGATGAAAGATAGCTTGAACCAACATCTACCCAGGTATATTTATCGACTAAACCACGGAAAAATCGGCTACGGTTAGTCCCTTTCTCTCGGATAATCTCAGCCCGTTCGATATACTGAGGGTCATTAATAAGTAGTGCGCCGCCCTCTCCACAGATAAAGTTCTTGGTGTCGTGAAAGCTTTGAACCGCTAAACAACCAAATGTCCCTAAATATTTACCGTCATACTTCGCGAACAACCCATGAGCATTGTCCTCAATAACCGCTACTCCATGACGCTGAGCAATCTTTAAAATTGCTTCCATTTCGCACCCAACACCCGCGTAATGTACAGGAATAATCGCTTTAGTACGAGGTGTGATGAGTTTTTCTAGCTGGGTTTCATCCAAATTGAGTGTATCTGGACGAATGTCGATAAAAATTGGGTGTGCGCCGCGTAGCACGAAAGAATTGATGGTTGAGACGAAGGTGAACGAGGGAACAATAACTTCATCTCCTGGTTGAATATCCAACAACAACGCCGCCATTTCTAAAGCATCGGTACAAGAAGTCGTCAGCAGCGCCTTTTGAACTCCAAGTGTCTGTTCTAGTAATGCATGACACTTCTTTGTAAAAGAACCATCACCACTCAGATGCATGTTCTCAATGGTCTGTCGGATATATTCAAGTTCTTTTCCGACAACAAAGGGACGACAAAAGGGAATGGAAGACAAAGAAATTTTTTGCTCTAACATGAGATTGCACCTAAAAGATGTTGAGTGGCTAGAAGCGCCCTCACTTGTCAATGCTGTACAGCCCAAAATTCACTGTAACTTAGCTAATATTTGATTGTCATTTAGCTGAATTCTGTGGCTTTACCTACTGTTCTGCCACACCATCAACTTCAATGGCTATAGAGCTTTTCAAAAGTTAAGTTTTAAAACAACACAATGAGTTTATATCAAATTCTTGCTGATCACAATTGATAGTAATTTTAAATCTCAATATACAAGAACTTTCCTTAAAAGTGCAACTTTTAATAGAAACAATACAAAAATGGTAGATACATTAACTATTGTCAACCTATCTTGACAAAAGCTTGAAACTGGCGATAAAGATACATACTATTCAGAGTAAACCTTTTTGAAACCAAGTTTTCACAAGTAATATGTGCTAAAAAAGCTTTAATAAACAGTCTTGTAGTTGATATCCGTTTTAGCTAAACATATCAAACTTGAATGGATGAAAACCAATAAAGAAAGTACTAGTTGGATAAGAGCTGCCTTTGTATTAATGTATTCTTAACTAAAATTTAATAATCAGCGTCTGCTGGGCAGTGCTGGTGGGAAAAAGTTCATACCACTGAAACGACCTTACTTCAGGGTGTGTTAGTAGATTGAACGAACTCAATAACTATGTGTATGCACGGTGCTGGGAAGGAAGACTTTAGCGCAGAATAGAAATTATTAGTCTCTATATTTATTTGGTACTTTTTTAGTTTTGAATCCTCTACGAGTTGTGGTGATTGGTGGCGGTGCTGCTGGTTTTTTTGGGGCAATTGCCTGTGCGACTGCCCATCCTCACGCACAAGTCACGTTATTAGAAGCTGGGCATCAACCCTTATCTAAGGTTCGTATTTCTGGTGGCGGACGCTGCAATGTCACCCATGCTTGCTTTGACCCGGCTGCCTTGGTGCAATACTATCCCAGAGGTGGTAAAGCCTTGCGTGGGGCGTTTTCACGATTTCAACCCAAGGATACGGTTGCCTGGTTTCAGTCTCATGGTGTTCAGTTGAAAACTGAGGCAGATGGGCGGATGTTTCCCGTTACTGATAATTCAGAAACGATTGTCGATTGTTTGGTAAAGGCAGCTAATGAGGCTGGGGTAAAACTTCGTGTAGGTACTGCGGTGAAGTCTGTCAGACGGCACTCCATACCAACTCAAGGGGAATTTGAGATTGAGTTGAAAACAGGTGAGATTGTAAAATGCGATCGCCTTCTCCTCGCGACTGGTAGCAATCCTCAAGGACACCGCTGGGCGAAAGACTTAGGTCATACGGTCGAACCTTCTGTCCCCTCTCTGTTTACCTTTAATATTCCAGACCCTCGTCTAAAAGATTTAGCAGGAGTTAGTGTTAATGATGCCCGCCTACGATTACCCGATGCACCGTCTACTTTGAATGAGCAAACAGGGCCCTTACTCATCACCCATTGGGGTGTGAGTGGGCCTGCTGTTCTCAAGCTTTCTGCTTGGGGGGCAAGATTCCTGCATGATCAACACTATCAAACCCCCTTACTGATCAATTGGCTTCCTCAGTACAACCAAGATAGCCTTCGTAAACTGCTGCTAGCGGTTAAGTCTCAGTTGCCTCAACGCCAAATCACAGGAAGTTGCCCGGTTCCTATCCCCAAGCGCCTTTGGATGAGTTTGGTTACTCATGTTGGTATTGGTGCAGAGGAACGTTGGGCCCAAGTCTCGAAGAAAGCGCTTAATCAACTGATTCAAGAACTCAATCAAGGGCGATACTTCATTAAAGGGAAGGGTGTTTTTAAGGAAGAGTTTGTCACCTGCGGTGGCGTGAGTTTAAAGGAAGTGGATTTCAAAACGATGGAAAGCCGTAAGTGTCCGGAGCTTTACTTTGCTGGAGAAATTCTCGATATTGATGGCGTTACAGGTGGGTTTAACTTTCAAAGTGCTTGGACAACGGCATCGTTAGCAGGTCAGGCGATGGGAACGATGCTGGTGGCAAATTAAAAACCTAACCCCTAACAGAACCGCACTCTCCTCTCCTCGTAGACTACCCTATATAAACAAATCCTCCGCTTCAAGTTTGAGACCGCTCAGCCCCCTAAATCCCCCAATTCTGGGGGACTTTGAGGAGTTCGGAAGCCCCCAGAATTGGGGGTTGGGGGCAGATATCCTTGTACCTTTACAAGGCTGGATTTACAAAATTAGGATGCTCTTGGCGGTACAATACTGGGCGACTGTAAAGGTTTAGCGACTTGCAGATAGGCTCTCAATATTCATCTTGAAACTTCTGGGCGAATAGGGCGTCTTAGCGGTTCAATTAATGTGTAAATATTGCAATGAAGTTTAGCGAAATTGCCGAAAAACTGAGCGATGCGACCGATCGCAATAGTCTAACTAGCAACCCAGAATTTAACCCAGAAATTACTGGAGTTGCACCAATTGAACACGCTTCTGGCGATACTCTCAGTTATATCGAAGGAGCTAAGTTTGCCGCTATGGTGGGTAAGACAGCCGCAGGTGCTTTGATTTTGCCACGGGATGAAGCCCTACAAGCACAAGCGACACAAAGAGGTATGGCTTGGATTGCTGTATCTGAACCCCGGTTAGTTTTTGCAAAAGCGATCGCACTTTTCTACAAACCCTTCCACCCGACACCAGAAATCCACCCGACTGCTGTCATTCATCCTTCTGCTGAGATTGGTAAAGATGTTTACATCGGCGCCCATGCCGTGATTCAAGCGGAAGTGAAAATTGGCAATGGCGCTTGGATTCATCCCAATGTCGTGATTTATCCTGAAGCCGAAATTGGCGATCGCACTATCTTACACGCAAATTGCACCATCCACGAACGCTCAAAAATTGGCTCAGATTGCGTAATTCATAGCGGTGCTGTCATCGGTGCAGAAGGCTTTGGCTTTGTCCCTATACCGACAGGCTGGTACAAAATGGAACAATCTGGTTGCACAGTGCTAGAAGATGGTGTCGAAGTCGGCTGTAATACTACCATTGACCGCCCTGCCGTTGGTGAAACACGAGTTGCCCGGAATACAAAGATTGATAACTTAGTGCAAATTGGTCATGGGTGCGAAATTGGCGAAAATTGTGCAATGGCATCACAAGTCGGTTTAGCGGGTGGTGTGAAAGTCGGCAACCGTGTGATTCTTGCAGGTCAAGTGGGAATTGCAAATCAGGCGAAAATTGGAGATGGTGCGATCGCGAGTGCGAAAGCTGGTATTCATAATGATGTAGAACCGGGTGCGATTGTCAGTGGAATCCCCGCCCTTCCTCACAAACTATTTCTCAAAGTTGCTGCCGTTTATAGCCGCCTCCCGGAAATTTATCAAACTCTCAAGCAGCTACAGCGACAGATGGAAGCCAAGAAATAATACTAATTGAATAGGCGTAACTCAACAAAACGAGTTTTCCTACCCCTTCAGCGAGAACCTAAAGCTTAGTCAGTTTCCAGCTACAGAGGGATTGGTAGATTGTTGTGAATTGATAAATTTAGAGCATAAGAAATGGAGCTTTAAATAATGCAACGTTCAAATTCATCTAAATCACTTTTGTCCAAAGTTGTTGGAGCTAGTGTTCTCGCTGCTAGCGTAGCCTTTGTTCCCTTCACTCTACCCGCTACCGCGCAAACCAACACCGCTCCTGATACGACCACAACTACGGATCAAGGTGTTCAAACAGCCGAATATGAAGATGAAGATAGTTTTGACTGGGGCTGGTTAGGTTTGCTCGGATTGGGTGGTCTTGCTGGTCTTGCTGGTCGTAAGCGCAATGATGATGTACGTTACCGCCAAGCTGATGATGTGCGGACTACTAACTACGGCCGATAAAACAAGGAAAACGAATAACTTTTTGGGTGTCAGATTTGGTTGATTAGTGGTTTTTGAAATAGACAAGGATCTTACTGGTGGATATTAAATGTCCACCAGTTTTTTCATTGCATTTAATTGGGGGTTTTTATGAGGCTTCTGACTGCAATTCATCCAGACGCGCCAGCACCTCTGTACTATGAATCGCTGGTCTTACCCCAATATAAATTTCTCTTAAAATGCCTTCTGGGTCAATGATGTAGGTGTGGCGTAGAGAGACGGAACCAAGCCAAGAACCATATGCTTTACTAACTTCTCCATCAGTATCAGCCAACAGAGGAAATTTCAGACCTTCAGAATCACAAAATTCAGCATGGGACTCTACATCGTCTGCACTAACACCGAGAATTTGCACGTTTCTATCTGTATATTTTTGCAAGTCTTGCTGAAACCGACGCGCTTCTAAGGTACAACCAGAGGTGAAATCCTTGGGATAGAAGTAGAGTACAACCCACTTACTCCGATAGTCCGAAAGTGACACCTCACCATCACCTGTATTAGTCGGTAGGGTGAACTCTGGTGCGGATTGATTGAGAGGAGGTTGTTTCCCGCCGAGGGCGTTAGCAGTTGGCGTGAAGTTCAACCAGGCAAGGAAGGCGAGACAGCTAGCAAAAAGAGTGGTTAAAAACGTGCGTCGAGACATCATGGTGAATTCGGAGCGTTTTACTTTACATAAGTTTACAATCTATCAGCTTTCAGCGGTCAGCTTTCAGCTTGGATAGGACTTACGCCAATTGCTCGTTTAAACACTATTCGTAGTAGTAGGGTGGGCACCATCGACAGGTAGAGGTTCTGCGTAAGTCCTGTTGGAGTTAGAAGTAATCTCTTAGTGAACGGTATACAAAAAGCACTGCGTCCAGTCAATTACTGGCTTTTAGCCATTTCAAGCTCATCAAACTTTCTTACTGAATCTGTAAAATAGCAACAGTAAAAAATAGGTTAGAGCCTGATTTAGAGGGAAAAGTGTGAAACCACTAAATGTGAAGAGATTCTACAACGCTTGTAACCCTGGTAAGACCCTAAATATGGGAAACCCAGACGACCAGAAGTACTACATCAATTTTTCTTCAGTCCGGGGCGGTGAAATCGTTGAGGAACTGGGGCAAACGATTCTGCTGTCTGATGAGTCAACCTGCCAGTTGTTTACAGGACACATCGGCTGTGGTAAGTCTACTGAATTACTCAGATTGAAAGAAGAATTGGAGGAACAGTCGTTTCATGTCGTTTACTTCGAGTCATCTCAAGACTTGGACATGGCGGATGTTGATATTAGTGATATTTTACTTGCGATCGCACGACAGGTGAGTGAAAGCTTAGAAGATGTTGGCATTAAGCTGAAGCCTGGATATTTTTCTAGTTTGTTTGGTGAAATCTCAAACTTTTTGCAAACCCCAATTGATTTTTCTTTGGGGGCAGAGTTATCGCTAGGGATTGCTAAAGTTACAGCTCAAACTAAAGAAAGTCCTAAACTTCGCAACCAATTACGGGATTATTTAGAGCCTAGAACTAGTAATATTTTAAAATCAATTAATGACGAACTACTTGCCCCTGCAAATGAAAAACTAAAGCAACGCGGGAAAGAAGGACTAGTCGTCATTGTTGATAATTTAGATAAAGTCGATAATACAGCAAAACCTTGGGGACGACGACAGCCAGAGTATTTATTTATTGACCGAGGTGAGCAATTAAGTCGCTTGAGATGTCATGTGGTTTATACGATTCCCTTAGCTTTAATGTTTTCTCCTGAATATGGAAAACTGCAAAGTAGTTTAGGCAGTGCTAAGGTATTACCAATGGTACCAGTGCAAGCACGTCAGGGGAATAACTTTGAAGTTGGCATAGAGTTACTACGACAACTGGTACTAACTAGAGCCTTTCCTGACTTACCTCACCCTGAACGACTCAATAGAGTCACAGAAGTTTTTGATAGTATTGAAACTCTAGATCGATTGTGCTGCGTGAGTGGTGGTCATGTGCGAAACTTACTACGGCTACTGCATGAATGTATTCCAAAAGAACGTCCTCCTCTTTCACGTATCTGCTTGGAAGGTGTGATTAAACAACGCTGTAATGAGCTAACGTTAGGCATTAAAGATGAAGACTGGGAGTTACTCCGTCAAGTTAGACAAATTAAGAAAGTAAGAGGCGAGGAAGGCTACCAAAGTCTGCTGCGAAGTCTATTTGTATTCGAGTACCGTGATGCCGATGGTTCTTGGTTTGATATCAATCCAGTTTTGGCAGAAGCTAAAGAGTTTAAGTCATGAATGACTTGCCTGAATCTGAAGATATTGCAGCTTTTAACGAAAAGGCTTTACAGACACTTGCCAATAAGATTGAGCTAACGGAAGGCTTCTCGCTAATTTTGGTGCGCTGCAACTATGCTAGTGTGCGATCGCGTATGGTTTCCCTACTACGAGAAATCTGTTCGGTTGAAATCCGTGAACTTGTCTTAGAGGAGTCTGTTAAAACACTCTACACCACGATTCAATCCGCTCTTGGCGAGGAACAGCCTGATGCTTTAATGGTGTTTGGCTTGGAGGCAGTTAGCAACATTGACAAAGTTTTAGTTTCTGCCAATTTAGTACGGGATGAGTTTCGCCGTAATTTTCTTTTTCCCGTTATCTTGTGGGTGAATGATGAAGTTCTGCAAAAGTTGATTCGATTAGCCCCAGATTTAGAGAGTTTTGCTACTACAACTGAATTTGCGATCGCAACAGATGAACTCATCGATACGATTAACAAAAGTGCTGATGATGCCTTCAAGAAAATCTTAGGCGCTGGTGCTGGGAAATTTCTCGATAATGCTGTGCTTAATATCGCAGTTGATTCACGTCATCGTTCAGAATTAGAGTCAGCTTTAAGAGATTTACAAAGGCGGGTAAAGCAATTAGATCCAGAGCTAGAAGCTAATCTCCAATTCCTCCTTGGACGAGATGCACAAGCGAATGGAAAAATGGAAAAAGCTGGACAATACTATGAGCAAAGTTTGGCATTTTGGAAACATAGTGATTGTGTAGAACGACATGGGGGATTGTTATTCTATCTAGGCTTATGGTGGCGGCGATATGCGGTTTTACATCGTGCTGAGTATCGGCAAGCTTGCCTACAAGCTAAGACTTTCTTTCAGCAGTGTATTAAAGTATTTCAACAGGGTAATCGTCCTGATTTAGCAACTAAGTTTATTAATGCCTTAGGAGAAGTTTTAACACGATTAAAGGAGTGGGATGAAGTAGAACGTGTTGCCAAGGACTCAATTCACCTGCATCAAACTTATCGAGATAAAAGTCACCTTGCTTCTTCAGGTTATGCTTATGGGCTTTTGGCTGAGGTTGCTCTCAAAAAATCGAACTGGAGCGAAGCAAGAAATTATGCGAAACTAGCACTACAAAAAAATGCTGAACCAGAAGTCGTTACTCATATTTTAAATGCAAACAAAGATTGGAGCTGGGCATGGCAACAGTATCAAAGTCTATATCTGTTATTACTGGCTCAATCTCAACAACACCTTGGTCAACAGCAAGAAGCGCTAAGTAATTTAGAGAATGCAAGACAAGAGTGTAATCCTCAATACGATCCACAGCTTTATATTCGCATCTTAAAAACCTTGCGATCGCTTTATTTCAACCAAGGTGAATACCTGAAAGCATTTGAAATTAAGCAAGAACAACGCTCTATCGAAGCGCAGTACGGTTTCCGTCCTTTTACAGGTGCAGGAAGCTTGTTACCTCTAAAACGAGTAACGAATCCTGCCTTACAGACAGCAGATATAGATGTAATAGCACGAGAGCGAATTACGGCAACAGGACAACACCAAGATATTAGTAACTTAATTGAAAGAATATCGCGCAATGACCACAAACTGATTGTAATTCACGGAATGTCAGGAGTGGGGAAAAGCTCACTATTGCGGGCGGGATTAGTGCCAGATTTGAAACAACGAACAATAAGCGATCGCAATGTCTTACCTGTTCTCTTAAGACGAGTCATTTATACGAATTGGGTCAAGGAATTAGGCAGGCAGCTAGCAGAAATATTAGCGGAAAACGAAATTAGAACACAAAGTAATCAGGAAGAAAATTTTAGCCCCGAATCCTTTGATTCTCAAGAGCTAAAGCTTGATTCAATAGAGGCAATTATTGAACAGTTAAGAAGAAATGTAGAGAGTAATCTCCTAACTGTTTTGATTTTTGACCAGTTTGAAGAGTTCTTCTTCATTTGTACTAATTTATGTGAACGGCAGCAATTTTATGAATTTCTTCGAGTTTGTCTGAATCTTCCGTATCTAAAAGTCATTCTATCCTTACGAGAAGATTATTTACACTATTTACTAGAGTGCGATCGCTATACAAATTTAGATGTTATCAACCAAAATATTTTAGATAAAAATATCCGGTACTATTTAGGAGACTTTTCTCCAAAACGTGCTAAATCAGTAATTCGCGAATTAACAGAGCGATCGCAATTCTACTTACAACCCGAACTCATCGACCAATTAGTGCAGGATTTAGTTGGAGAATTGGGAGAAATTCGCCCAATTGAGTTGCAGGTAGTAGGAGCGCAACTGCAAACAGATTACATCACAACGCTCGAACAATATCATCAGCTAGGGAGCAATCCTAAAGAAAAACTGGTTCAGCGTTCCCTTGAAGATGTTATCAAAGATTGTGGTGCTGAAAATGAACGTGCTGCTCGTCTAGTTTTGTACTTACTAACCAATGAAAATGGGACTCGCCCTCTCAAAACTCGCGCTGAGTTGATAGCAGATTTAGAAGTATTGGGCTTTGAGTCAGAGACAAAGCAATTAGATTTAGTCCTAGAGATATTAGTCGGTTCTGGACTAGTATTTTTGGTGCCAGAATCTCCAGCTAACCGTTATCAACTTGTTCATGACTATCTGGTTGCCTTTATTCGCCAACAACAAGCACCTGACTTGCTAGAAGAACTGGTAGAAGCGAAAGAGAAACAGAAGCTAACAGAAGCACAACTGAGACAAGCACTGCGGGAGAAAGAAGAGGTACTGCGCTTAGAACAGCAGGAACGCAAGCGGGCAGAAATTGCGGAGATTGAAGCGTTAAGTTCACTATCGCAAGCTTTGCTTCTATCCCATGATCACTTGGGAGCATTAGTCGCTGGTATTAAGGCAGTTAAAAAATTAGAAGCCATGGAAGCGCTAGCTGATCTCAAGATTAGGACAGTAGATAGGCTGCGGCAGACAGTCTACTCTGTGAGAGAGCGTAATCGCTTTCATGGACATAGGGAAGCTTTAAAAAGTGTCTGCTTCAGTCCAAATGGTCAGATGCTTGCTTCGGCTAGCAGTGACCGCACAGTGAAGCTTTGGGCATTGGATGGCACAGAACTGCAAACCTTTCACGGGCATAACGACAAGGTTTTTACTGTCAACTTCAGTCCAGATGGTCAGATGCTTGCTTCAGCGGGTGATGATTGCACAGTGAAGCTTTGGGCATTGGATGGTACAGAAGTGCAAACCTTTTACGGGCATAGTGACAAGGTTTTTACTGTCAGCTTCAGTCCAGATGGTCAGATGCTTGCCTCAGCTAGCCTTGATACCACTGTAAAACTCTGGCGTTTGGATGGGACACAAGTGCAAACCTTTCACGGGCATAGCGGTTCAGTCAGTAGCGTCAGCTTCAGTCCAGATGGGCAGATGATTGCCTCGGCTAGTTTTGACCGGACAATCAAACTCTGGCGTTTGGATGGTACACCAGTGCAAACCTTGCGCGGGCAAAGTCGTTTCTTTGACATCAGCTTTAGCCCAGATGGTCAGAGGCTTGCTGCGGCTAGTAGTAACCGGACAATAAAAGTTTGGCGTTTGGACGGTACACAAGTGCAAACCCTTCAAGGACATGGCGACAAGGTTTATCAGATTAGCTTTAGTCCCGATGGGCAGATGCTGGCTTCGGCTAGCCTGGACACAACGGTAAAACTCTGGCGTTTGGATGGAGATGGTACAGAAGTGCAAACCTTTCACGGGCATAGTGATAAGGTCAATAGCGTCAGTTTCAGTCCCGATGGTCAGATGCTTGCCTCAGCTAGCGGCGATCGCACAGTGAAACTTTGGTATCTCAATAGTCAAGAATTACAAATATTTCATAAACATTGTAGTCCGGTCAGTAGCGTTAGCTTCAGTCCGAATGGTCAAACCCTTGCCTCGGCTAGCAGCGATCGCACAATAAAACTCTGGTGTTTGGATGGCACAGAACTGCAAACCTTTCGTGGGCATAGCGATTTAGTGGGTAGTGTCAGTTTTAGTCCCGATGGTCAACTGCTTGCCTCAGGTAGTCGCGATCGCACAATGAAACTCTGGCGTTTAGATGGCACAGAATTGCGAACGTTTCAGGGGCATAGTGATTGGGTTAGAAGCATCAGCTTTAGTCCCGATGGTCAACTGCTTGCCTCAGGGAGTAGTGACAATACAATAAAACTTTGGAGTTTGGATGGCACAGAACTACAAACCATTCACGGGCATAGCGATCGGGTTTATAGTCTCTGCTTCAGCCCCGATGGGCAGATAATTGCCTCAGCTAGCACCGATCGCACAGTAAAACTTTGGAGTTTGGACGGCACAGAACTACAAATCTTTCGAGGACATACCAATAAGGTCTGTAGTGTAAGCTTTAGCCCTGACGGACAAACAATTGCCTCCGCTAGTGATGACCAGACGGTGAAACTCTGGCGTTTAGATGGCACAGAACTACAAACTTTTTATGGGCATAGCAGTTCAGTCTTTTGTGTCAGATTCAGCCCAGATGGTCAGACACTTGCTTCAGCTAGCCGCGATCGCACTGTGAAACTGTGGCGTTTGGATGGTACAGAACTACAAACCTTTCAGAAGCATAGCGATTGGGTTTGGGACGTTAGCTTTAGTCCTGATGGTCAGACACTTGCCTCAGCTAGTCATGATTCCACAGTAATGCTAATTAGGTGGAATTTGGGTTTAGAGGATTTACTCGTGCGTGGCTGCAACTGGCTTAGAGATTATCTAAAGACTAATCCGAATGTGAGCGAAAGCGATAACCCTTGCGGGATGCTTCGCTAGCGCACTCTGGTGCGATAGTATTTGCCCCCCTCCATAAATAGGAATCTACTCTTCCACCACTTCAATCAGGTCTTCAATCATCACATCAAACGTGCGAGCCAATTTTTGCAGCGCTGTCACGTCAACTGTGGCTAATCCAGGAGAACGGGCATAGGTTCTGAGAGTGCTATAAACAACCCCTGAGCGCTCAGAAACTTCCTTTAGTGTCCAACCTCTCTCTTCAGCGAACTCACGAATCCGCAATCTAACTAAGCCCATTTATATATTGACAAATGACTTATATAAGTCATTTAATAAGAATGTCCCAAAAGTAATCGCCCTGCTGCCTAGTAAACGGAAGGGCGATTACCAACTATCCCCAAATAAATTGGAGGCAAACACCATGATATCAAGACCGCAGCCGCTCTCATGCGCTGTAACTAGTTTTGCTGAGATTGCAGCAAGAGGGAGGGGTACATGACCTACAAAGACAGACTGTCTCCCTGGTGTATAATCCGCCATCTCCCGAATTCGCAACGATTAGTGGTTGGTCGTTCGCGTCGTCGTAATGATGCCGAAGAACACCTCCGACTACTGAAGCGGATGGTACCCAATAGCGACTACAGTATTATTTTTGACCCGATGCTTGATAATGCTGATGCTTCTGCTGATAGCAAACAGCCTCCTGAAGAGACTGCAACCCTGATCTAAATTACTGGAGGAGTGGAAAGAGCGATCGCATTTCTTAGGTAAGGTGCGATCGCTCTATTGATTCATCTAACTTCTCACAGCCAATGGTAATTTGTACCAGGGAAGATGAGGATATTCATGATGTTCCCAGTGGTACCCAAAGTGATAGCAAGTTACAAAAGACCAGAAGATAGAATAGTAGCTACTTTTGGCACAATGACGATTGGTATAACCAGCTTTAGGTCGCCGATGAGGTAAGAAAATACCGAAGTAAAACAACTGAATAGAACTCAAGAAAAGCGGTAAAAGCCAGAACAGGATGAGATTAATCATCGGGATATGTAGCCCCCAAAGCAGTGAGTAAAAGATGATGCTCATGCCAATGAGTAAAACCCAAGCTTGTTTACCATCTAAGTACTCTTTCATGAACTTGACATACCAAAAAAACGGGTTGTTTTGTCCTCGTTCACAAAAATCCGGGTCTTTTTCACTCGAAGGAAAGCGGTGATGTAACCTATGCTTTTCTGAAAGTGTTTTGTAAGGCAACAGCACATACAATCTTGCTGCAAGAGAGCCAATAAAATCGTTGATTTGGCGATTTTGAGGAAAGATAGTCCCATGTATCGCGTCGTGTGCCGTAATGAATATTCCTGTATGGAGAAATGCCCTCCCAAGTACAGCAGGTACTATCCAAATCAGAGGAATCTGAGAAACATCGATAGAAAGAAGGACGATCAAACTGCTTAACCATAAGAGGATTAGTGTAGAAGCAATAAAGATTCCTAAAAAGGGGTCAATTAGTGAGTGGATTAGCCCCTTTGTCGGGAAAATAGCATTTCGCATAAATCTAAGCTAAGTAGAATAAAGTGTATACTTTTCCAAATTATTGTAGCTTTTTGTTAACAAACCCTGTCTAAGGGCGCATTCGACTGTAATCAAATGAATGATTTTGTGAAGAGCGCTAAGGTAAACGCGATCGCATTAGCCCAATAACAACGAAAAGCTTTGCTAGTGTTAAAAGGGAGACACTTGTCCAATTACTCCTGTGGATATAGTCAATGTCTGGTAATTCTTCCCCTCTGATTCAAACACTGACCCCAGAACGCTGGGCTGGCTGGAGCATGGACTTCATTGGGGCAGGTGTCACAGGTTTATTAGTTAAAAATGGTCGGCTGGTACGGACATTAATTCCGGGGCGTCATTTCAGCTTTGCCCTGCCCTTCCTGGAACAATGCCAACTGGTTTTGGTAGATACCAAGGTTCGGAACCTAGAGATTGTGTCTCAGGGAGACTTTTTATCCCGCGACCAGTACTTGGTTAATGTTTCCCTGAATGTGATGTACCAAGTCGTGGATGCGAAGCGGGTTGCCTTGGAGTTATCCGACCCGATTGCCGCTCTGACAAGTGCAGTTAAGGATAATCTGGGAGTTGCAATTGGTCAGATGCGTGTCGAACAATTAACAACTCATGGACGAGTGCAAGTCCGGCAGTACCTACTCGACCATTCGGAAGTATCCTACGCCTTAGGCTTTGCCTTAGAAGATGTGCGAGTGAGCGATATCAGCTTCCCTCAAACTCGTGGAATAATTCGTCAGGTTGAGGGATTGAGTGCCCGTCAGGAAGCCGAACACGAAGCCGTGCTGAAAATGCAGATTGCACAAGCGGGTCGTCCAGAAATCCCCTCACCCCCCGTACAGCAGGTAAACATTATTTCTGGTCGTGACCCTAACGCCCATGAACCTGCCCTCGGTGCCACTCTAGAAGCGACAACTTTTGCGATTGAAGGACAACCTGTTCAAGCAAGTCTGCCAGTTCGAGATAGACCGATGCTTGCCCCGACGGTGCTGGAGACAGGAGGAGTTGCCGAAGCTCGTCTGGTGCATCGGGTATCGGGTGCGATCGCCATTCTATCAACCAACCCCTTCACCATTGGACGCGAACCCAACAACACTCTCGTCCTTGATGATGTTCTGTGTTCGCGCAACCATGCCTTAATTAGCCAATTTACTGACCCACAGGGTAAAGTCCGATACCAACTAACGGATTTGAGCAGTTCCAATGGTACTTATGTTGGTGGACAACGGCTTGCTCCCAATCAACAATTCTGGCTGACTCCTGGAAATGTCATCAAAATTGGTACGCAAGAGTGGACGTTTGAAGCATAATTTCAATTTTGTTTAGATCTTAAATGACAGATTGAAGCATAAGCCTCAGAACTCTAGTAAATGGACGAGAATGCGAAGCAAGTCTTCGACATCAGCCGGAACACGATACAGGTTTAAGTCTTGGGAAACCTGACGGGTTTGTCGGTTGTAAGTCCCAAACTGCCAGATAGTTCCGGTAGAAACAGCCCCTTGCAAAACAGCTTGCTCTGAATCCAACCATTGATCCAGAGCAATAAATTCGACGGCTAACTGCACAAATCCGCGCTCTAAGTCTTCATTTTTTGCCTCTATAACCACTACAGTTTGCTGAGTTTGCAAGAAATAATCGAGAGAACCTTTTAACTGATTGCTAACCGCAACAGGGTACTCAACATTCAAAGTTGCTTGGGTATAATGCAGAACATCTGTCAGGACAGGAGCAATCAAGAATTCCCGGCGAGCTGCTTCACTGGTGAGAGTAAGCCGGGGTAGGCTCTCTTCAATCCGCTGCTTCAAGTCAATAAGGCGATCGAGGTGGCGTTCAGACCGGGGAAAGTCGAGATGCTGTTTTTGAAGGGTTGCATCAAAGTATGCCAGGATGTCTCGCGGGGCAAAGTTTAGTTTGAAGTAGTCAGCAAAAGTGTAGGACTGACCTGGCTGAATGATATTAGCTCTGGACATGGTAGTTTTCGTTGTTGGTTGTTTGTTATTTGTTGTTTGTTGTTGGTTGTTTAGTAAAGAAGAAAAATAACTAATAATAAACAACAAATAACACTTTACTTGTGTGGTATTAGTCAACTTCTACGCTTCCAAAATGCCGCGACTCGCTCCTCCCATTGCTGTAATAAAGTCTGCATCACTTCAGGCTCAAACCAGAACACTTCAGCAGGTAGTCCTGGAATTGCTACAGCAAGCATCGTATGCTCCAGGTTAATATCATAGTCTTGGTAATAATGATTTACAGCACTACAATAAGCCGCAATTTGCAGGGGATAATCGTACAAACGCTCTACTGAACCTTTAGGTTTGTCCGCAGTTTTCCACTCACAGATACAGGGAATATTCCTAAAGCTAGCCACACAGTCCACTCGTCCTGCATAGCCCAAGTCATAGTTGAAAACGGTGCCTTCTATCAACCTGACATGGCTGATATCTTGCAAAATCGGTTCTATGCTTTGCCAGTAGGGTTGAATAGCATCAGGACAAGGAGAATCTTTGCCTTCGAGATAGCGTTGAATTTGCTTATGGGTTCCTGTACCACGTCGCGAAGCCGCTCCCGAAATTTGCTTAGCTTCAGCTACTCCAACTCGTTGTTGCCAATTGAATAACCTGTCTCTATCCTCTTGCGGTTTAGTAGCGTTAAGAATGGTTGTAACGCTCGGAAGCTTTGCACCCTCGGCATCAACGTAATATTGCTTGCCATTCTCTCGCACCTGTTTAGCGCTGAGGTGAGGGAGGAGTTGAGTATCGGAACGCATTGATTTAGTGTATTCCCTATTCAATTAACTAATTGCAAGTTAAAAGGGCAGCTTACCGCACTTTCAGAGTTCGTAAGCGATTGATTGCAGCCGCAAGCTCAAAGTGGCGGAAGAGTACCAAGTCTCCTTGAGGGAAGTGAGTTAGTATATCTAATCCCTGTCGCTCAATATCGACCATGACGCGATCAAGAATTTCTGGCAACGTGCTATGCCCATTGACATAGTGCCGCTTAGCATACACTATAGCTTCTGCGATCGCTCTTAATTGTCCCGTTTCCACAATCTGCTCTACTGCCGATAAGTCAATCTCCTGGGTACCAAATACCACTTCGTCTACATCTCGGACTTTCAACTTGACATCCCGTTGACCGCGACTAGGGTCGATACTCTCTGGTAAGGGTACACGGGGAGTAATTTGCCCAAACTGTTCGCCACCTTCGGGAGTGCGTTCTGTACTGTTAGCTTTAGCGATCGCTTTTGCCTTCTCGGTAACATCACTAGGTTGGAAGTTTTCCATCGCAATCACTGTATCCGCGACATCAAAGTAATCGCCACTCCCACCCATCACCAAAATTGTCGAAACACCGTAGTCTGTATATAGTTGTCGCACCTTGTCGATGAACGGTGTGATCGGTTCTTTGTCTTTAGCAATCAACTGCTGCATTCTGCGATCGCGAATCATAAAGTTAGTTGCTGCCGTATCTTCATCTACCAGCAGTAACTGTGTCCCAGCTTCTAGTGCCTCCATAATATTTGCAGCCTGGGAGGTACTACCACTGGCATTTGTTGTCGAAAATTCACGAGTAGATCGATTTTGGGGTAACTGGTTAATAAACGGTGAAATATCGACACTCGCGATACTGCGTCCATCTTCAGCACGAATCTTCACTGCTGCTAGCTGAGTAACAACCAGTTCTCGACCATCATTAGGAATATGGTTGTAGACTCCGAGTTCAATTGCTCTAAGTAAAGTGGACTTGCCATGATAGCCACCGCCAACGATTAGAGTGATACCCGCAGGAATCCCCATACCAGTAATCAAACCCCGATTCGGACAAGTGAAATCGACTCTCAACCTCTCTGGGGATTGGAAGGCTACCGCATCATTGAGCAAAGGTTGTTCATCAACACCACTACATCGAGGCAAAATTGCACCATCAGGAATGAACGCTACTAATCCTCGCTCATCCAATTGCTGACGCAACCAGTCTGCATCTTCAACCGTTTCGACATGATGCAGAATTGCTGTTGCATCTAGCGATCGATACTTGATAGCTTGGTCAACAATTTGGAGAATATCATCGCACAGCATTTGGGCTGCCTGTCGCCCTGCAATACTTCGCCCACGCGCTGGTAAGCCAACAACGAAGCGCACTTCTACTAATTCATCCGAAATAAACGCAGTGGTACGCTCAAGTACAGATTGTCCGACATGAGCGATCGCAATTAGTCCACTATTACCCGTATCCCGACGACCACTAATGTCCTGTGCAGTATGGTAAAACGAGCGAGTTAGGTAATCTCGTAAGGCAACTTCACGAGATGGGGTTTGATATAGCTGAGGAGGAAAACCCGCAACCGACTGCGGTAGCTGTACTCGTACTTGACTGGGAGTAGCGAAAGGGTCACCCTGAACACGGTCAATAATTAGAGTGAAATCAGGAAACTGGTAACTTCCTTTGATATCTTTATAAGCTTTGTAACCACGACCATCCAGTTGCAGGAGTAGTTGGCGCAGATTCTCTCGATTCGTCATGAGTCATTGGTTATTGGCAATGGGAAAGGGACAACTGACCACTGACAAAAAACCAGACTATCGCAAACTCACCGAAATGTCCCTCAACTTAAAACGATGAACCGGGTTGCTTGAGAAATTCGGCTTCTTCTGGAGTTGTCTCTCGACCAAGAATCTGGTTGCGATGGGGGAAGCGCCCAAAACGCTCAATTACTCTCAGGTGGCGGTAAGCATAATCAATTACCTCACGCATTTCAGGTTCATCACCTAGTTGTTCGCACAACTCAACGCACCGATGCTGATCTGCAAGATTTTCATTGTGTTCAAACGGTAGGTAGACAAACCAACGTTGCAGTTTAGGCAGCTCTTTGTCAAAGCCTTGAGTAACCATGTGTCTTGCATAAGCAAGCGCTTGTGGGTCAGTAGCAAAGGCTTGGGGTTGACCACGAAACATATTACGAGGGAACTGATCGAGTAGGATAATCAGCGCGAGACAGCCTTGAGGTGTTGCCTTCCAGTCGTCTAGTTTACCTGCTGCGGCTTGGTTGTGAACGTTGAGAAAACGCGATCGCACTTCATCATCAAACTCTGGGTTTTTGGTAAACCAAACTTTCCGGGACTTCCCATAATCCGCCTCATCCGGCTTACCAAACCAAAACTCTAGAATTGCCTCGGCTTGCAACATCAACCCTTCCTATTACCATCCGCTCCCACTTGCTTCACCAATTAGTGTAAAGGCTGCCCAGTTGATGGGTTGGGGATATTGTTTCATCGTTGTCAGCATCGCGCTTCTCAACGCTTGAGCTTTATCAGTATTGAGGGCAAGCTGACGATAAAACTCGGTCATTAATAAAGCCGTGGCAGTATCAGGCAGCGCCCACAGAGAGACGATCGCACTTGGCACCCCAGAGGTAATTAAAGAACGAGATAGCCCAAGGACACCATCACCTGTAATCTTTCCCTGTCCCGTGTGACAGCCACTAAGGACAACCAACTCCGCATTGAGCTTTAAGTTTAAGATTTCTCCAGCCGTGAGGAAGCCATCGTCATTCTCTGAGGGAGCCAGCGCGATCGCACCTGGTACACCTAATTCCTTAATGTCATCAAGTAACCCATGTGTCGCTAGGTGAACTAGTCGCATTTTGGGCAGTTGCTGCACAATCTCAACTTTGGTAGCTTGATCACCAATTACAGCTTTTGTGTTTAGTAGAGTTGCGATCGCATTGGCTTCCTCTTCAGAACCTGGTAATGGTGTCAATTGCTCAACCGTTTCCCCAAACTTGAGTGTTGGCATTGTGGGATTGCCTACAACTAAAACCTCCTTTCCTTGAAGCGGTTCCTTGTATTGTGTCTCTAAACGTTGCCGTTGTTGGTGTGTTAAATCCAGTACCTGAATTGCTGGAGCGGTCAAGATTGTATGCTTCTCAATTAGGTATTGACCCGAAGCATTTTGTAGTGCTGCAAAGGGTAATAAAAACAGGGATTCTTGGGGGATGAAAATGACACGCGCTTCAGGATTTGTCGGGAGAAACTCAGCAATTGGTTCAATTAGTAGTTGATGCAGTTGCTTTCTTGCCGCCTCTCCACGGCGAAGCCGAGGACCTTGCAATATTCTGCTAGTGTTAACGAGTTCATCTAAGGCTGTTAGAGCATTATCTGCTGCCTGTTTTTGCGATTGTCGTAAGAACTTGAGGTCAACTCGACGAAATGTTACTCTTCCAGTTGGCTGAACGACCCAAATCAACAGTTCAGATGGTTCACCTCGAAGCTTACCTTGAACCTTGAATGCTTCATCAGGAACAATCGAATATTCAACCAGTGTTGCTTGTTGTGTTTTAGCGATTTGTTGAATTTGCTCAATAGTTGGTGGCTTAGACTTTGCTGATTCTAGAGCCGCTTCTGGAGATAGGCGCTTTGCCAGCAATTCCACAAAAGCACGCGCTCTTCCCTGCTCCGAAATCTCTAAGGCGGCTTCAAATTTATCTTGAGCAATAAGGATTTGTTGCAGCAGGTTGTAGGTAAGAAATTGAGTATCAAAAATAGATATTTTCTCGGCATCCTCCAATCCTGGGCGGAGAGATTCTAGGACTTTCACCGCCTCTCGTAGTTTTTTCTCAGCTTCTTTGAGATTGCCGGAGTTGAACAAAGTATGCCCCAGGTTATTGAGAGCCAATCCCTCTGCACGGGGGTCACCGATTGACTGCGCGATCGCTAAACTTTGTTGTTGATAAGTAATCGCTGCTGCAACATCGCCTAAATCTGCATAGACTGCACCTAAATTACTCAATGCATCCCCTTCAAGCTGACGATCACTAACGTCTCTTGCGATCGCTAGACTTTCCTGATAATTTTTAATCGCTTGGTTGGTATCCCCTTGTGTATGGTAAGCGGAGCCTAAGTTGTTCAGTGTATATCCTGCTCTCTGTTGATCGTTAATCTCCTGCGTGAGCGCTAAACTTTGCTCGTAATGCTCAATCGCTTTGTCATAATCCCCTAATCTGGCGTAAATCGCACCGACATTCCCTAAGGCAGTCGCTTCTCCTTTGCGGTCGTTAAGTTCTCCTGCTATCGTCAAGCTTTGCTGAAAAGATGCGATCGCTTTTTCATAATCACCTAGGCGTTCGTAAGTATTGCCTAGATTACCCAAAACTTCCCCTTCTGCCTGACGATTCCCAGTTTCCCGCATGATAGCGAGAGCTTGCTGATGGGACTCAATTGCTTTGATATACTCACCTAACGCTTTGTAAGCAATACCAAGATTACCAAGAGCTTGTCCGATACTAGAGCGATCGCCTATTTCTTGAGCAACACTTAAGAACCTCTCCAGGACTTCAATTGCCGCTTGATTCTTTCCCAACAATAAGTAAGTAGCACCCAAATACCGTAGTACAATTCCCTCTTGATGAGGGTCTTGGAGTTGCTGATAGATTGCGAGTGCTTGCTGCCAAGACTCAACAGCCGCATCTAGTTGACCTTGCTGATACTGCTCAATACCTTGGCGAAATAGTTGCTCCGCTTGCGCTTGGCGGGGATGTTCTTGAGTTTGGACTGATGTTAGTGAGGATGAAAATACAACTGGGGGGCAAATCAAAAATGATAAAGCGATAGTTAGGAGGGTAACAGAGGCAGTGAAGCTAATTCCGTAGGATTGCATAGTGATTAAAGCAGCATCTTCATGATTCAGGGCTTCTAGTACCGCTTTACGGAAGTCAAAAGTTCCTTAAGTGTAAGGTGTTTAAACACTTGTAAGCTCGTGACTTATTTCTGCCCGCCTGCACTAATACTTCTATCGTTTCCTCTTGTGTACTTTCCCTACTGCCGTGGAGTAGCCCACATTACATCAGTCAGCAATTCCGGTGGAGATGGTCTTGGTAGGGTTGAGGTATCCGGCGAAGTATTAGTTTCTGGTGGCAGTTGTAACTCAATACGCAGCAATCTTGGCTCAGAATCCTCTTGAAGGACTTCTTGTTTCTCGCAATCTTCTTCCTCAGAAGAGCGATCGCTTTCATCAGTTTCATCAGTTGGTTGTCCAGCTTGTTCCCCAGGTTTCTGGCAATGGCTAACCAAATCGTCGGTTTGGCTATCTCTGTATTGTGATTGCTCATCTTGTTGCTCAAATAGTTGGGTCGCAACCTTCCTGGCATTACTGAGAGAATTATCAGTGGTATCCGTGTTACCCCCTGTATTTCCATCAGTAAGATTACTACCACCATCACCTGGAATATTGCCAGCCATGTCGCCACCAACACCACCATTACCTGGAATATTGCCACCACCGCCAGTACCACCGCCGCCAGTACCGTCACCATCACCAGGACTACCACTATCAGGAAGAACGCCAAATACTTGGTCTTGAAAAGATAAGACTACAGACGCATTGCCAGTGATTGTAATGATCGCTCCAGCCGTACCACTAATATTATCGGGAAGACTAAGTGGTTCGTAGGTTTCATTTCTATCAAGCGCAAAGGGTACATCTGGAATAAAGTCATCAGTATCGAAAAGCGGATCACTAGCGGGTACGAACGGTTCACCGTCCCCAAGAAAGACGTTAGGACCCACTAAAAAAGGCGCATCTCCACCTTGAATACTAATTGGATCTGTATCACTTCCAGATGCACCGTTGTGTCGAATAGTAATTGAACCTCCAGTGCGAACTTCAAGGCTGACTGGCAGTGGAGTTGGTCTGTATATGAAAAAAGAATTATTATCTAGTTCCTCTAATAAAGATGCCTCATCAGGAAGCCCAGTCTTGTCAAGCAGGAATTGTAGTAAATCGGGATTGTCTTGAAGCTGGGTAGGAGTTACAAGTTGTGGTTGTCCTAGAAATGAGCTTTCAAACACACCTGTCGCTTGGAAAAGACCAGAGGCTGTGATGTCAATAGTACGACCAGCCGTAATAGTTTCCACCACAATATTTCCTTCTGTGGAGGTCAAAGTCACAGAGTTGTTATTAAGAGCATATGCATCAATCTTTCCTCCAGTGATGCTAGCTCCAGTAATTTCTACATTCCCTCCATTCGTCTCAATATCTTGAAATTCAACATCACCTACAGCAGAGATAGATACAATCCCTCCATAGGTTCCATCGCCAGAGGTGTTGATATTTCCTACTGTGATGCTACCTGGTGATGACGGTTCTCCCGTAGATGTGAAATCGGTTCCCAAATTAGGTACATCTAGCTGAGGCGTATTTGGAAGATTGTCGAGTTCAGTAACACCTGCTCGCAAAATTAAAGCTGGACTACTTGCCAAAATGGGAATATCTGGATCTGTCGCCACTGTTGGTGTAGTCGGATCATCACCAAACAGGGCAGTATTCGCTCCTGTAATGGTAATATTTCCTCCAGTAAGGCTTCCTTGCGCTTCAACTTTAAGGGCTACCCCCTCGTAATCACCAAAGCTGACATCTCCCTGAGAACTGATAATACCCATTGAACCAGCCGCCGTGAACTCAAAGTTGGCAGGGACACTAGATAAGTTGAGAGCAGAAAAATTACCCCCAGTAGTAAAGTTACTATTTGCCGTAATCACACCATCACTAATCAGGCTTAAGTTACCGCCACTTTGAAACCATTGCTCAGAAGTCTCAATATCGATGCCATTATTACCTTGTATTAATAAATCTCCCTCAGCTTGAGCTACAAAGATTTCTGATTGAGTACTCTCGACTTGCACTGTATCTTGTGCCAACAACTCTATGTTGTTGCTTGAAACAAGTTGGCTATTACCAAGTACTAAATCCCCCTGCGCCTGTAGATTCAAGTTTTCTCCAACAAACTCGGTACTAGACCCAATAATTGTGCCTGTTTGGGCATCTGACTCTAAATTAGAGCTAGTTACTTCTACCGTACCGTCTGTATTGACTGTCAGTGCCTCGGTAGAAGAGCTATATAGTATTACTGTGTCATTACCACTAACAACAATTCCTTGAGTATCATCTGTTTCATTGCCAGTTAGTAGTTCGGGTAAAGAGAGAATCGGTAAAGTCCAGTCGTTAGGTTGAGTACCTGCCCCAAGTGGCTCAATCTCCAAACTCAGCACTTGTCCTTCCTGAGTAATCCTCACGAGGTTTTCGTTCGGAACAGCTGTTATCGTAATTTGACCATTAGGCGTTGAGAGATCTCCTGTGTTGAGGATAGTGCCGCCTAGTAAAGTTAAGTTTCCCTGCTCTACATTCAGGTTTCCAAGATTAACAATTAAACCTGATTCACTCCCTGGCTCACTAACTGTGAAGGCGAACCCTGTGGGACTACCTACTAGTGAGGTATAGTCATTTGTTCCTTGGGCACTAAACCAGTTATCACCAAAACTAATCCCTGTCGCAGTAGTAGCTGTAAAGGAGGCTGGTACATTCAGACTTGCCCCACGACCAAAAACTATCCCAGCAGGATTCATCAAAAATAGATTAGAGTTGCCGTTTGTGACTTGGATTAAGCCGTCAATCACAGAAGGATTGCCACCAACGACTCGACTGAGGATATTTTGAATAGTTGAATTAGAGATAAAGTTCGCAATCTGGTCTGAATTAAGACCAAACTGCTGAAAGCTGTGGAACAAATTTGCTCCTGATTGGGTGCCGCCTGTGATGTCAAATTGGTTGCCGCTGACGTTGACTAGAGTGCCAATCCCATCAGCCTCTGGAACAATGGGTTGTGCCTGTACTGGCTGGGAAGCGATCGCAATAAACAAAGCCGTCCCTAAGGGAATCGTCTGGAGAACTCGTGTGAGTAGTCTACTATTGCTTTTTGTAGATCGTTCCATACACTCTCCTTCAACAATATTTAATGGTAAAACAAGCTTTAATATGCTTGTATTTTTTTAATCTTAATTAAAGCTTTAAAAATGATACAGATTACCAATAAAGTAGTCATCGCATCCCGATTTGACTAGTAGTACAAACTTACAAGGTTCAATCCGGAAACTATAGAAAATTTATTTAACTTATATCTAAAAAAACAACACCCTTACAAAGGGAACTAAGACAGTTCTAGAAAATTGTATCTCAAGGATGTTTATTAGATAGCTCACTCAATGGGAGGAAGAGCAACAACCCAATTTAACTGTAGGTTGAGAAAAATCGGGTAAAGGTTGTGACGCTGTAGCGATGAGCGCCTATCAAAGAATTTTGTAACTCACCGCCCGATTTGAAGAAAGCCGCTATCTGTTTGATTGAAAAGAAATGAAAACACAGCTTGACAAGCGCACGTTAGTTGCAGCCGCTGTTACTCTTGTATGCTGGGCTTCAGCGTTTGCTGGTATTCGCGCCAGTTTATCAGCTTATACGCCGGGACAAATTGCTCTCATGCGGTTCTTGGTTGCCTCAGTTGTGCTTGCTGTGTACGCTGTAATTACTCGGATGCCTTTGCCCAAGAAACAAGACTTGGGTGCGATCGCGATTATTGGATTTTTGGGAATTACCGCCTATCACCTACTACTGAACTATGGGCAACTCACGGTAACAGCAGGTGCAGCAAGTTTGCTAGTGAACACAACTCCTGTATTTACAGCACTTCTTGCGATCGCTTTTTTGGGAGAACGGCTGAGTTTTCGGCGGTGGATTGGAATTGCTGTAAGTTTTACTGGAGCCGTAGTGATTACAGGGGGAGAAGCTAAGGGATTTAGCTTGGACTTTGGGGCTTTGCTTATTCTGCTCTCGGCTGTGTCTAATAGTGGTTGGATGATTCTACAAAAACCTTATCTCAAAAAGTACAGCCCTCTCCAACTCACCACCTATAGCATTTGGGCAGGAACACTATTCTTGACACCTTTCCTCCCCAGCTTGCTGCAAGCCTTACCGACAGCTCCCATTAATGCAACGATTGCCGTAATCTACTTAGGAGTGTTTCCTAGTGCGATCGCTTATGCGACTTGGGCTTATGTCCTGGCACAGATTCCTGCTTCCCGTGCTGCAACACTAATCTATGTGGTGCCAGTGTTAGCGATTTTCATTGCTTGGGTTTGGCTGGCTGAGGTGCCAACCCTGATTTCGCTAATTGGTGGCGCTATAGTTCTCTCAGGAGTTGTGCTAGTCAATACTGGCAGACGTGCTGAAAAACCGACCTAATTTTCTTTTCTCTCTCTTGCCCAACGCGATTGCAAGGGATGCAATGCATTGTCATTGCATCTCTACAAATCACCCGTGCTGACATCCCATAGTCTCACCGTTTGGTTAGCACTACTACTAACAAGTGTTTTACGGTTTTATTGAGGTGAACCAGAAGTACCAGATTGAGACTGGCTTTCACTTTGTTCTGGTGACGCCTGATTTGCCGTGTTCGGTTGTGTTGTTGTAGAAGTGCCAGTGGTAATCTGGTTTTCGGTTTCGGTGGGCGAGGCTTGATTCGTTGTAGAAGTGCTACTGGGAGCCGAGTTTTGAGGCAGCGTTGGTGAAGCTTGAGGTGCTGCGTTCTGCTGTGTAGCACTAGGTGGTGCGACTTCAGGCGTTGTATTTTGTTGAGCTGGGCTTTGCTGTTGTTCAGGAGTTGGAATAGTTATTTGGATATCAGGCTGGGTTTCTTGAGGTGCTGCTGGTGGTTCCTGGTTAATAACCGGAACTTCTTGAGTTCTTTCAATAATGGTTGTTTCTCGGATCGGTTCTTGAGGCGCACTGGGTGCAGGCACAAGTACAGGTGTTTGTGAATCTTGTTGCTGGTTTAGAAAGAACAGGCTACCAACAACCAAACCTACCAGAGAGGTGAGAGCAATGCCTATTACTAAACCACGCGCCGCTGTTTTTTCATCCCGCTCTTCCTGGCGTTGTTGTTCAAGGCTACGCTCGGAAGCACGACCGGACGTAGCCATCTCTATAGGAGGATACAGCACCAGGAGTAGGCGCTTTAACGTTCGTGTTGAGATTTTGTCCAGTTTTGGGATGGCTACTGGGATTGTTGGTTGTACGATTTTGTAGGTTGTCCATTTTGATTCCTAAAAAGTTATTAACTAGCTATTGAAGATTAATTGTTAGAGACTTCCTGATCATTGAAACCAAGATTTAATCAAAGGTGATGCACTTTTTTTAACAGTAGAAGAACTTTAAATTACTAACTTATTGGATTTATCAAAGTAGCTTAGAGTATCTAATTGAAGTGGGTTTCGCTGACCTTATTGAGTAGCTAAAAAACTTGACTGCTGGTTAGCGCCTATTACTTTTCTAATACTTTAAGACTGGCTAGTAATAGGTGCCGGAGCTATATTTACGGGTACCGTTGACGGTTGATTTTGATGCGTCAGTAAAAATATAGCTCCGCCTAGCAGTCCAGCAAGTGCAGTAATTGCAATGCCTAGCAGCAAGCCACTAGCCGCATTATTGTTGTCGCGGATGCTCTGATCAACACGCATTTCTTCCTGACTTTGATGTTCTTGTTCCATACCATGCAAATAACCATCACGGTAAGCAAGTTTATTAAGTCTGTCTACACGCTCATTAGTAGTTTTAACCATCTGTTTTTTATCGGTATTCATCTGATTAGACCTTGTTTCAATGGAACGCTAATACAGGTCAGGACGCAGATGTTTCGCTTAAATCTGTGAGTAAACTGATTTTTCAATCCTCTTTAATAATTAGCTTGAGTCTTATGTCCTGTATAGCTAAAGATATCCGCTTTAAGAAGATGAACCGCTCTATCTAGAAAAAGATTCTTCCCTACACCGAAAGATTGAGGTTATTGATGACTCTCTTAGAAGCGAGAAGTAGGAAGTAGATAAAACGCTTTTATTCATAGTTATTGACAAGCTTATAGAGAGTCTGGTCTTAAAAGAAGTTACCCTTGATTCAAGACCTTAATTTAATCTCTTCAATTTTCGGATGTTACTAGTTCTCGCCTAAAGTCTATGCTTGAGGCGAACTGTGGCTTAAAAAGCGATCGCGAAGTGAAGCATCTTCCTTGGTATTGCTCGTTTCAGGACTCACTCTTTTTCCCTGGCTCTAGTAACCTATGAAAATTACCCTGAAGCGGTTATGGCAATTCACAAATTATTCACAACTTAGTGAGTATTATGCTGTTATTAGCTTAGAAGTTCAACGCGCCCTCTGTAGTTGTCACCAAGAGGGTGCTTTTTTGTGTATCAAGACTCCCTGTAACATGGGCTACTACTTTACAAGCGCATTCGCTTTGTTGAAGATGTCGCGAGTACTGGGTATAGCTTAGGAGTTATCGTAGAGCAGGTAATCGCTGCTGCGCCTCCCCCAATAGAAGTAGATCAGTGCAAGACTAAACGGTAGCGTTGGCCCATACCGAGTTGCATTCAAAGATAGTAGACCCAGCAATGGGGAGATAGGGAGAAAGAGAAAGTACTACGTTTGACCGCAGCTTGGTATCAGGACGTGTTGATTAGCGTCACTATTAAGGTAAGGGGAAATGGGTGAGCCAGAAAAAATACTGTCCCATCATGAGAGAAAATTGTGAAAATTCCTGGCAATACTAAGTGTGTGAAGAGCGCCAATAGCTATCAGTCAAAAGCATACTAAAAAACCCAGCTGTTGATCTGCTGGGCTTTGTTTTGAAGAAGTGGTAAGCGATCACCACCCATTCACAAATTATTCACACTGAGTCAATACGCTTTTATTTGTATAGGCACTGCCGTAAATACTCTCTCAAGAAAAGGTTTGGGAGGGTATTTTTCTATTATCCTGTAGTCTGCGACATTATCTTCAGGCCGTGAGACTTAGAGAATTGCTCTACCGCGCTTGTATAGCAAAAGGCAGAGGGCAGAAGGGATGCATATTGACGGGTCCTGGTTTCAGTATGAGAGCGAGAGCCTAATCGCCTTGGCGACTGCTATGTTAAAGCGTTCCCCTACGTGTGAGTAGTCCCTCGACTGAATCTAATCCGGTAGGAAATATTTATACCCCAGTTCACAAATTATTCACACTACATCATTAAGCTCTAAGGATGAGTGTAGAAGCCAGCCCTCTTTACTGCCTCAAGAGGGCTTTTTTTTTATAGAAATCTCTAATTCTAGAACACCTATTGTCGCCGCTTCTCCCTGAGGAGAAATCCTTAACGCAGCAGTGCTCTCCAAGTCGCAGAACCCACAACTCCATCAGGTTCAAGCTGGAAGTTCTGTTGAGCGGCGATCACAGCAGATTGAGTTGCTGTTCCAAAGACACCATCGATGGTTCCTCCTAAAAAGCCTAGAGCTTTCAACCGCTGTTGTAGCTGGACTACAGCTGGTCCTTGCATACCCTCCCGGAGAATTGGCAAAGTAACATTCGTTGCAATGGGTGCTGGGATTTGTCCTACTTGGCTAACCTGCCCCGTTGTAGGTATCGTGCTGGGGCGGGTATTTGTTGTTTGGAGGGATGAGGGAACTGGAAACCCAGAGGCTGGCGTAGTTGAAGAGGATGTTGCAGGAGTCTGCTGTACTGAAGAGATACTGGGAAATAAACGGCTCCAAGTCGCTGGTCCTGCGATGCCATCGGCATTTAAGCCAGCGGCTTGTTGGAAGTAAGAAACAGCGCTTACCGTACTTTCTCGATAGACACCATCAACGGTATCGGTGTAATAGCCTAAAAGCTTGAGAGCAGCTTGAAGTTCAGACACAGCCGCCCCTTCACTACCGAGTTGGAGAGTTGGGCGATTGACAGTAGTTGCAGGTGTGGCTTGCGCCACCATTGGGATAACTGAATTGATTTCAACAGCAACAGTTGGTTTTCCAAAGTTGAGCGCAAGCAAACAGAAAACCCCCCCCTGGACGACACAGCTAGCATTAGTGATACCTAGCACTAGGCTTTTACCCATTGCCGCCAATCCTCTACCTCACTCCAAAACGATTCTCTCACTTGCTGCGGTCATCCTGATCAGATGGCAGAAGTTTGACCTATTCTATACCAGCTTTTGTTTTACTCATCAGAGTTTCCCTAAGGCGATCGCTACAAGTTCCCTCAGTTCCTACATCATCAAGCAAATCTAGGGCAGCATCCAACGCCACAATCCCGGATAAAGGGAATGAATCCCCTTTCATAGCAGTTAAACGGTCAGCTATCAGCCATCAGCTTATTGATTGCCTCAGCGGGTCCAACTACAGAGACATACGGTTCAAGGAAGTAGAGTCTAGCAACAGCTTGAGCCATTTCAGGAGTAACGTTAGCAACATCTTGCTGAAACCGAGTATCAAACTCAATCCCTAAACCTAATGTCTCGTACCAACCATACGTTTGGGCAAGCTGTGCATTAGTTTGCTTACCTAAAGCGTATTGACCAAGCAGCTTATTTTTCGCAGTTTGCAGTTCATCAGGACTTAGTGGGGTAGAGCAAAGACGTTCTACCTCAGTGCTTAGACCAACAAGAGCCGTTTCTGTATTTTCCGGTGCTGTACCCATGTAGACAACGAATGTAGAAGCCGACTGGCGCGTTGGGTAAAAGGCTGAGACATCGTAGGCTAAACCTCTTTTCTCTCGTAGTTCAACAAACAAACGGCTGGAAAGACCGTTACCCAGGTAAGTATTCAGCAGTTTCAGTGCAGCATAGTCTTGATCTTGTACAGGGGAAGCGAGATAACCCAACATCACGATTGACTGCTGCGTTTCTTGCGGTGTCACGACTTGGCTGGGTTGGGACACAATTGAGGGTAAGGGTTGAATTGGCAAAGGGGTTGCGGGAGATTGCCAATCCCCAAATACTTGCTTAACCTGTTCGACTGCCTGTTCTGGTGTTACACGACCAGCGATGCTAATCACCATGTTGTCAGGTCGGAAATAGGTCTGATGATGTAACTCCAAGTCAGCACGATTCAGACGAGAGGCGGTGGCTTCTGTGCCTAGAATTGAAACAGCATAGGGATGGTCTTGATACATGACCTGCCGCAACTGTTCAAAGGCGATACTAAAGGGTTGTTCTTTTTGAGAACGAATATCCTGAAGTGTGAGATGCCTTTCTAGTTCTACCTCAGCTTCTGGGAAACTAGGCGATCGCAACATCTGTCCGGCTAGCTGCAATATCTCAGACCAATCAGCAGAAACGGTCTTCAGAGATAGTAAAAAATAATCGGTAGACGCATCAGCGCTGAGATTTGCCCCCACTGACTCAATTCGTTCGGCGATTTCCAAGGATGAAAGCTGCGCGGTTCCTTTGGTAATTACAGTTGAGAGTAGATGAGATAGTCCTGCTTTTTCCCTTGGCTCCCACTGACTACCCGCTCGAATAAATAGGCGACTCGCAATAATATCTGCTGCTGAATTTTCGACAACAATTACAACAATGCCATTATCTAAAACTGTACGATGGATTATCTGCTGTGGCAAAGCGGTCACATTTTGAGGCATGAGTTGTTAATCGTTATGAGTTAAAAATCAACAGTTGAGCAAAGTCTAGGCGTTGTGAGCCAGAAGCCACTAATTAGAACGTCTGCGAGGGACGCTCTTGAGTACCGGAGTTCAAAGATTTTTCAATAGATCACTCTTTACTGATAACGCATAATGCTTCACTATTCCCCAACCATTGGTTTAACGACAGTAACGGCGTAGTGCCCAGGGGAAAGATATTGCTGCGCTAAGTGCATCAAGTCTGACGATTTGAGTCTTTGAATTTGATGCGGATAAGTGACGGCTACTTCTGCAGTCGCAATCGTGTTGTAGTACCCATACAAACCAGCAAGCTGACCTGCGGCTTCTGTAGAAAAGGTATAGTCATTACACAACTGACGTTGACATCGGCTGAGTTCTGCTTGTGAGACTGGTGTATTCTGCAATTGCAATAAGCGATCGCAAATTAATTCTTCTACTTGTTCCAAATACTGTGGCTCTAAGCACGCGCTGATTGTAAATAAACTTGAATCTCGCTGTAGAGAGAAACTGCTACTAATATTTTGCACCAATTGCTGCTCTTCCCGTAACTCGCGCACCAATCGAGAAGACCGTCCATCCGCTAGCAGCACCGAGAGTAAATCTAAGCCGTAAGCATCCCGTAATTGCTCTACTCCAGGCCCAATCCAAGCCATTAATAGACGTGCTTGCTCCAATCTAGGTAAATATAGCTCTTGGCGACGGATTTCTGTGAGCGGCGGTTCTGCCTCTACCTCAAACTTGGGACATTCAACAGGGAGAGGAAAGTCTTGAAAGGATTGGTTTACTAAATTCAAGGCGGATTCTCGATCAACCCCACCAACAACAACCACTGTCATATTTTCCGGCTGGTAGTGAGTCGCATGAAAGTGCCGCATCTGCTGAGGTGTTTGCGCTAGCAAGTGTTCTTCTGTTCCTAGGATTGAACGTCCGTAAGGGTGGCACTGGTAAACACTCTCACCTAAAGCTTGAAAGCCTATCCAATCGGGATTATCGTAACAGGAACGAATTTCTTCTAGTACAACATCCCGCTCCCGCTCAAATTCTTCATCGGGGATTGAAGCGTGTAAGAGCAAGTCGGCCAGGGGAGGCAGGGTATCTTCTAAATACTGAGCCGCTGTAGTAATAAAAAAGTGAGCGTAATCGTGGCTAGTTGCTGCATTTGAGACTCCGCCGCGACTTTCAATTACCCAATCAAAGACTCCTGTTGGTAGTCGTTCAGTGCCTTTGAAAATCATGTGTTCTAAGAAATGAGCCATTCCCGACCATTCATCAGGTTCTGCGGTCGCACCTGCACGCACCCAAACATCCACTACCACCACGGGGGTTGCAGGTACGTGTTGATGAATTACGGTCAAGCCATTGCTCAGTCTGAAGATATCAGCAGGAAACTTTAAAGCAGTCAGCGGCTCAGTTAACAACTTTTTTTATCTCAATCGTTGAGTGATTTTCAATAAGTTTATAGCAACGCTTCAGCAATCGAAAGATGAATGTTTTGGTCTACAGATAAAAGCCTCATTTCTATGTAAAAATCCCCCAGCCTTCAAGACAGGAGGATTCAACATTTACAGATTCCCCATGACGCCGTCTTACCTCAGTTTATGACCTGGAGAACCAGGTGGGCACCATTAGACCCTCGTTTGAAGTTTCCGGGTACAAGCCCGGTCTACTGTCACAAGAGCGCTAGATTCCCTTTTAAGAACAGACATAGATCAAAAAACAGTATTGGCAGTCACCAACGCCTCAGTAGAACCTGTATACCCATTGTAGCTATTTATCTACAGATGACCACTCGGTTGAATAAAGGTGGCACGCCTCTAGCTTCCCTTGCCTCCTATTCCATCATGCCTGTTCGGGTCTTTCTTCTGCTTCTTCGCCCCATCAGATTCTTTTTTGGGCTTCTTAGCTTCTCGACCGCCCTTTTCCTTTGCCATAAAATCATTCCCCAATAGAGGTTCCCTTCATTCTGAACCAATCTAATGATTTGAGGAGCAAATCTCTAACAATTAGGTATTGAGTCAAGTTCACCACATCTGTTGACTGGCTGGTGGGGAGCAGGTAAGTTTCACTGTTAACTGCCCGTAAGCGCCCGAATTAATCCGGGCAAAGGATAGTCAGTGTTGAAGAAGAAGGAAGCAACCCGCCTTTGGTCTGTAGCTATTTTTTGAGAAGGCTAACGCGATCGCTTTTTGTCCAACATCACAATGCACAAACGCGCTCAACGGTAAGCTAGAATTGGAATATTAAGAAATCTTGAGCGGAGCGTTTTACCTCTGCCATCCATTCCCAGACGCCTCTATGACTCTTCCCATTCGCAACGTCGCTATTATCGCCCACGTCGATCACGGCAAAACTACTCTTGTTGATGCCCTCCTCAAACAATCCGGCATCTTCCGCGAAGGGGAAGACGTTCCAGATTGCGTTATGGACTCTAATGATTTGGAGCGGGAGCGGGGAATCACAATTCTTTCCAAGAATACTGCTGTTCGCTACAAAGAAACATTAATTAATATTGTTGACACGCCCGGTCACGCTGACTTCGGTGGAGAAGTCGAGCGAGTGTTAGGGATGGTGGATGGCTGCATCCTGATTGTCGATGCGAATGAAGGCCCAATGCCCCAAACTCGGTTCGTGTTGAAGAAAGCCTTAGAGAAAGGACTGCGCCCGATTGTCGTTGTCAACAAAATTGACCGTCCCCAAGCCGACCCTTTTGGCGCAATTGATAAAGTCCTCGACCTATTCCTGGAACTCGGTGCAGATGATGACCAGTGCGAGTTTCCTTATCTGTTTGCCTCTGGTTTAGAAGGCTATGCAAAAGAAGATTTGGATGCCGAAGGCGTTGATATGCAACCGATGTTTGAAGCAATTCTACGCCATGTTCCACCACCAGTCGGAGACCCATTTAAGTCCCTGCAATTACAAGTGACGACCCTTGACTATTCTGAGTACGTGGGTCGGATTGTAATTGGCAAAATCCACAACGGCACCATCAAAAGCGGTCAGCAAGCGGCTCTAGTGACAGAGACAGGTGCTATTGTCAAGGCAAAAATCACGAAACTGATGGGTTTTGATGGGCTAAAGCGCGTTGACATGGAAGAAGCGTCAGCAGGTAACATCGTTGCTGTTGCAGGGTTTGCGAATGCCAACATTGGTGAGACGATTACGTGCCCTAATGAACCGCAAGCGTTGCCGTTGATTAAGGTCGATGAGCCAACGTTGCAGATGACCTTCTCTGTAAATGATTCGCCGTTTGCAGGTCAGGAAGGTGATTTTGTCACTTCACGGCAAATACGCGATCGCTTAATGCGAGAATTGGAAACCAACGTTGCCTTGCGTGTTGAAGAAACCGACTCTCCCGATAAATTCCTCGTTTCGGGTCGGGGTGAACTTCACCTGGGTATCTTGATCGAAACAATGCGTCGCCAAGGCTATGAGTTTCAGGTTTCTCAGCCACAAGTTATCTACCGGGAAGTCAACGGTCAACCCTGTGAACCTTTTGAATGCCTAGTGCTGGATGTTCCTGAAGTGGCTGTCGGTGGCTGTATCGAACGGCTAGGTCAACGCAAGGGCGAAATGCAAGATATGCAAGTTGGTGGCAATGGTCGCACCCAGTTGGAGTTTGTGATTCCGGCGCGTGGCTTAATTGGCTTCCGAGGTGAATTCATGCGCCTGACTCGTGGGGAAGGCATCATGAACCACAGCTTCCTTGACTATCGTCCTCTTTCGGGTGATGTAGAAACGCGCCGCAATGGTGTTTTGATTGCCTTTGAGGAAGGGGTTTCGACCTTCTACGCGATGAAGAACGCGGAAGACCGGGGTGTCTTCTTTATTACTCCTAGTACTAAGGTGTACAAGGGGATGATTATCGGAGAACACAACCGCGCCCAAGACCTCGAACTCAATGTCTGCAAAACCAAGCAGTTGACTAACCACCGTTCAGCGACAGGTGATGAACTTGTGCAGTTGCAAACACCAGTGGACATGAGCTTGGAACGTGCGTTGGAGTATATTGGGTCAGATGAATTGGTGGAAGTAACACCTCAATCGGTTCGCTTGCGGAAAGTGACGAAGAAGCTGGCAAAGCGATAAATCCCTTTGCCCAGGTAGCTCTGTGTTACTGGTGGTAAAGTTATAGCGACTGACGGGGTAGCTACCTCGTCAGTTTTTAATTTTTGGTGGGTAGCGGTAGTGTGACCAATAAAGTATAGCAATCAGCAGTCAGCTTTCAGCGCTCAGCTTTGGGTCAAATCGCCTCTAGCTAAGGAACGCTCTTCTCCCGTTAATCTCCTAACATTCGTGGCTACTGCTATATGAACGAGAGCAAGCAGTAATTCTTGAATGTGAAACTTTAAGGCACATTAGCTTACAAGCCATTGCCAATCAAAATGAAGGGTGCCCAGTAGTAGGGATGACTGAGGCGATTACTGACAGCAGAAGGCAAACTAGCCTCCGTTTGTCCGATTACTCCCAGCCCCCGACCTTCGCCTAAAGCTTTATATTCACCTGTGATCAGGGCAATTTGGGCTTGCCGTAAAGCTGAAGCTTTTGTCATTTTGCCTGTCTGCAACGCCCCATAGAAGGCATTCATCAAGCCTTGAGTTCCGCCATCACTGACATACCACAACGAGGCAATTGCTGCTTCTGCTCCTGTACGCTGTATCTGATAGCCAAAGCCCAAAATTTCCTCTCCGCTTCCTAATTCCCCACTCGCTGCCGTGCGACAGGCACTCAAGACAACCAAATCTACACCCGGCAACTTCCACTCATCAATTTCTGGCAGCGTCACCCGTTCCCCACTGCCAAACAGGATGAACGACTCTTGCGGTAACCCGGAGACGAACTCAGCATGAGTTGCCAGATGTATGATGGAATGTTCGCCTAGGCGTGGTTCAACGTTGTTACGGTTGAAGTCTTTGTTGAAGAATGCTGTTGTGTTTGGAATGTCCTTAGCAATGGTTTCGACCTCAACTCCAGCAAAAGCCAAGCCATTAAAACTAAACTGGTTTTCTCCAATCTGGAACTGGTAATTGAGTTGTGGATCGCTATAGGCAGCCGCAAGGATTTGCAGGGGGCGATCGCGTTTCCCATTAAAATTAGTTAATGAGGTAGCCGTGATGTGGTTGACGGTAAAGCGTTGGGCAAGCCACTGCTTACCATCATGTAAAGCTGCTAAGGGAATGTAACGCAGTTGTTTGTCAGCAGCATAAAGGATGGTTTTGACTTGTGCTTGTTCGAGTTCCGCTTCAAGAGGTTGGATGAGCCACTGGTAGAGCTGTTGAGCATTTGCAATGGGATTGCTCGATGGCGAGGTGATGTCAGAACGGAAGTTTGCGATCGCTTCATTCAACTTCACCCGATCCACGGCTACAGTCTTCCGCACCAGACTGCTAGGCGTGACTAGCACTAATTCCACTCGGTCTTCGAGAATCAGAGGATAGAGTAATGCTGCATTATCGAGGAATTGCAGATTGTCTTGTAGCCGCGATAGTTGCTCTGGATTGAGGTTCTGTCCTCTTGCGGTGCGTTGCAGTTGCCCCACTAATGCAGTCACATCTGGATTCTTGACAAAATTAACAAACGGCGAATCCGGGTTTTGCACAATCCATTGCTTGTACAGTTGGATAATTTGCTGTTCCGGTTGCCAGAAGTCCAGTCCTTGAGCAGTCTGTTCGTTGCCACGCACATCACGGAGGTAGTCTTCAAGTTCTTGGAGTTTGAGCAAGTCGAGGACTTCTTGAGCTTCCAGTACCCGATCTTGTTGAAGGAGGAGTTCGGCAAGCTGGCGATAGGTATCAGCGACAGTTTGAGCATAGGACTGCTGAAGTTCTTCAGAGAGTGGGCGAAGGTTATCCCGAATACTTTCCCTGACATTCACCGCTTGCTTGTAGAAGACAATCGCTAATTCTGGCTGGTTTTGTTTGACTAGCAGTTCACCAAGATTGCTAAGAACACGTCCTTCACCTTCGCGATCACCAATGTTCTGTTTAATAGTAAGAGACTGCTGATAGAATGCGATCGCTTTGTCATACTGCCCTTGAGAAAGGTGAGCTTCCCCTAAATTATTCAATGCACTCGCTTCTCCACCTCGATTGGAAATTTCCTGAAAGATTGCTAGTGCTTGCTGATGAGACTCAATTGCCTTTTGGTATTGCTTCAAAGACTGATAAGCACTGCCCAAGTTGTTCAAGGTGATCGCTGTTTCGTTACGATTCTTTTCATCCCAACGAAGCATTTCTAGAGCTTGCTGATGGAATTTGATTGCAGTTTGGTGTTGTTCTAACGCTTGATAAGTTATTCCCAGATTATCTAGGGCAACAACTTCCTCAACAACATCATCCCACCTATTAGAGCGCTGCTGAGCGATTGCTAGTGCTTGTCGATGCAAGTCAATTGCCTGTTGGTACTGCCCTAAATCGCGATATACAGTACCAAGCTTGTTCATGGTAACACTCCTAGAGTCTTTGCTGAACGGGTTGTTAGGAGCCTTGAGAACCTGTTGATACGCTTGAAGGGCTTCAGCGTACTGTCCCATATGGTGATATGCAATCCCTATCTCACTTAAAATATTTATATTTTTCCTAGTATTACTACTTACATCCTCAGTCTTATAGATTTCGATCGCTCCCTGATAGGATTCAACAGCTTTTTGATAAGGACCAACAAGTAGATAAAGATCGCCTAGTTTCAATAAAGGATAAATTTCTGCTCTACCAGTATTAATGGTACGAGCAAGAGTCAGCGCTTGCTGATAAAGCTCAATCGCCTTAGGGTTGATATTCAAGCTGTCATCATAAATGCTGGCTAGACGATAAGTTGTGACAAATTCTCCCTCAGAACCACTAAGATTGCGAGAGACTGCCAAAGCTTGCTGATAATAGTCACTCTCTGCTTGCCCTTCTCCAAGCAAATAATAAACAACACTTAGATCAATTAGAGCTTCAACTTCAATATCTGGGTCTACATAAGGATTGATGATGGCCTTGATTTCTTGTCTGCGATCGCTACTTTTTCTACTAATCTCTTGTGCAATTGCCAATGCCTGCTGATACACCTTAAGAGCTTCTGGGTACTGCTGCTGTTGTCGATAAATTTCACCTATCCTTCTCAGCAATGCAAGCATCCTTTCGCGATCACTCACAGCACGAGTAACGGTCAACGCCTGCTCATAGGACTCCATCTCTTCCGAATACTGCCCTAGCCGATGGTAAGCACGACCTAGAGCAATCAGTACGTCGCTTTCGTCCATTCTGCCGAAATAACCCGATCTAAAATCCAAAACGTCCGCCCTGCGTATAGTGGCTAAGATTTGCTGATAAATCTCGATTTCTTTGGAGTGTTCGCCCAGAAATCTGTAAAGATTAGCAATTTTATTGAAAGTACTCGCTTCTTCCTCACGATTCTGAAGGGTACGATCAATGTCCAACTTCTGTTGATAAACCTCAATTGCCTCAGAGTATTGCCTCGACATCTCATACAACTTTGCAAGCAAAACTACTGTTTCTGCTTCTTCCTCATGATTGGCAGCAGCCCGAAAAATATTGATCGCTTGCCGATAGAACTCAACTGCTTTGGGATGTTGTTGATCCAGGTACTCGTTAGCTATCTCTCTGAGTAACTTACCAATCGTATTGAGGATGCTGATTTCTATGGTATGTAAGCTCAGTTCTCTGGCAATGACTAGAGACTGCTGATAATGTTCTAATGCTTGTGGGTACTGCTCTAGAGCGCGATAAGTCTTCCCAATATCGTATAGAGTTTTGCCTTCTTCATGGCGATTGCCGATTTCTCTGTAAATGACTAAGGCTTGCTGAAATATTGCCAATGCTTCTTGCAAGTGACCCTTATTAAATTGCTCAACGCCTGTTTGGAGCAAGCGATCACCTTCTTCTCGGTCTTGAAGAGTTTGTGCCTGTGCTGAGAGAATCTCAAAGTAACCTGTTTGTAATAGAGGAGATGTTAGCAACAGTAGTAAGGTAGTTGCGGCAAGGCTGAGAGTTCCGAGACGGTAGTGCATTGGCAATTTCCTAACTGGAGTAAAGCTTACTCGTTTAGCTATATCTCACAACAGAGGGAACTTATGCAAAAATTGAGGCGATCGCACTTTCGGATTTTGTCTCACCAAGTGCCTCGGCTGACATCACACAACCTCCTCAACTATCTTTTATTAGCTGTCAGATACCCAAGGGATTACCTTAATAGGCAAGTTTAATGCCGACTAGCTTACATTCCACCTTAGCTTAGAGTGATTGGAAGATGCGATCGCGTTGCTTGTGACCTTGAGACCGATTCGTTCGTTAAGATTGTTGCAAGCTTAGGACATACTGAAGCGTATCATGACCCTCATTCAGTCACCGACCCAACTAACCCTTGCAGAGTTTTTGGAACGACCAGAAACTGAACCCGCTAGTGAATATATTGATGGGCAAATCTATCAAAAGCCAATGCCTCAGGGAGAACATAGCATCTTACAAGGCAGTTTAGTGACTGCTATTAATCAGATTGGTAAATCTCAGAAGTTAGCTTGTGCCTTTCCAGAATTACGCTGTACGTTCGGAGGACGCTCGATTGTTCCTGATGTATCAGTATTTGAATGGCAGCCTATTCCTCGCAAGACGAATGGAAGGATTGCCAATAAGTTTGAAATTTCCCCAGACTGGGTTATTGAAATACTTTCCCCAGACCAATCACCAAGTCGAGTAATTGATAAAATTATTTTCTGTTTAAAGCAGGGAACAAAATTAGGTTGGTTTATTGAACCTGAAGATGAATCGGTAATGGTCTTTCAACCAAATCAGTTACCTGATGTCAAATATGATGCTGAATATCTGCCTGTTCTTGAGGTATTAAGAGATTGGCAACTTTCTGTAGCAGATGTATTTAGTTGGTTGCAGCTTTGAATTTATGCACTTGTAGAAGAAAGCACACAACTATAGCCAAAAACCCTAATCAAATTCCGCTCGTTCATTCAAAAGCCGTTGCCAATGAGGACGAATATGAAGAGGCTGATTTAATCAGCCTACCTTCTGCGTATTCAGCACTCATTATCGAGAGGAGAAAAACTACACTTTATTCAAATGCATCTAAGTCTAATGCTTTTGAGCCACCTCGCTCTAATTGAGTTAAAAGCTTGCTGAGTTGTAACCAAACCAAGACAGCAATGAGTACGGTGAGAGGAAGGGACACGGAATAAGATAACCAGCTAGGGAAACCAAAAATCTCTAAACCAGCAGAGAGAAATATACAAATTCCCAAGGCAATTCCCACGAAGGGTAGAAGCAACTGAAACCCCTTCATTTGAGCGAGGGTGCGAGTGGAGCGGTTTTTTGACCATTCCTGCACTTTCTGCTTTAGGGTAGCTTCAAATGCCAGACCACAGGTAAGACTAGCAAATAAACCAAAAGCTAATAAAAAATAGGGCGGTTCGGGAAAGCTATACACAAAATACTCCTGATTTTAAGTAAGACACAGGCAGATTTAATCTCACAAACGGCAATTACTCAGCACTTGGCTCAGAGCATTTTGTGAAGTGTCGAAAAAAGTCAGGATTACTCTTCACCTGTTGTTTATTGGCTGTTGATTGTTAACCAACAACAGTTAATAAAAACCGACTAAATTCAACACAAAATTTAAACGCCCATTAGCTTACTTGATTTTAAGAGCAGTTGCTAGAGGTAAGATTGCCGCAACACCCTCGGTAGAAAGTTCACTTAGAGTACTCAGTGCCACATTGAACAAACGTCCAGGTTTCAAGTCATCTTTGACCAAGTTCCAGAGACGTTGTACTTCTTCTGTGTGCAGCCTATCATCTTCTATGAGCGCTAAGAGCAACTGATGCCGCAAAAACTTACCTTCATCAGAGAGAAGATACTGCAAACCGAGTTGAGCGGTGGGTAGCAAATCAAACTTCTTGTCAGAGCGTGCGATCGCAATCATATTTTCCAACCGCTCCCACTGGAACTTCCCATCCTTGAACAACACCTCAATGAGATGTCGTCGCATTTCTGGAGATTCACCCGTGAGGAGACGCCGTGCCACGTAGGGGTACGATACCTCAACGATTTTGAATTGGGGATTCAAACTCAGAGCTAAGCCTTCCTGAGTCACCAAGGAACGGATAATCAGAGCAAACTTTGCAGGGACGCGGAAGGGATAGTCATACATCAACTCCGAGAACTTATCAGTAATTGTCTTGAAGTTGAAGTTACTAACACTTTCACCTATCGCTTCTCCCAATACCGTTTCTAATGCTGGAATAATCGGTCGAATGTCTGTGTTTGGTGTTAAAAAACCGAGCTTGACAAAATTAGCGGCTAGTGCTTGGTAGTCTTTGTTAATCAGGTGAACAACAGAACCGGCAATGGTTTCTTTGGTGTACTGCTCCAGCTGATCCATCATGCCGAAGTCGATATAAGCCATGCGACCATCGGCTAGAGCGAACAAGTTGCCAGGGTGGGGGTCGGCGTGGAAAAAGCCATGCTCCAAAAGCTGACGCAAACCCGCTGTAACCCCGGTTTCAATGATCTTGTCGATCTCCAGTCCAGCCTCACGAATGCTTTTGGTATCGTTCAGCTTAAAACCATTAATCCATTCCAATGTAAGGACGCGGACACTACTGTAGCGCCAGTAAATGCTTGGCACTTTAACCGTTGGGTCATTGCGGAAGTTGTTGGCAAATTTCTCCGCGTTGTGCCCTTCGTTGATGTAGTCGATTTCCTCAAATAACTTGATGCCAAACTCATCAACGATGAGGGACAGGTCATGACCTAAATTCAGTGGTAACCAAGGAGAAAGCCAACCAGCCGCCCAGCGCATTAAGTAAAGGTCTAGGGTAATCACTGGGAGGAGATTGGGGCGTTGCACTTTGACGGCAACTTCTTCACCTGTATGGAGAAAGGCGCGATAGACTTGACCAAGGCTAGCAGCCGCTACTGGATTTGGGGAGATTTTGCTATAGGCTTCTTGGAGCGAGCATCCCAAGTCTGCCTCAATGATCGAAAAAGCGATCGCATTATCATACGGTGGTAGCTGGTCTTGTAATTTAATCAGTTCGTCTAGAAAATCTTTCCGAACTAAGTCAGGGCGAGTCGAGAGGGCTTGTCCTACCTTAATAAAGGTGGGTCCCAAGCGCGTCAGCATCTCCCGCAGTTGGGAAGCTCGTTTGAACTTGTTCCGTTCAGCCTGATCGAACCATTCGTCAAACTTCAAACTGAGAACGAATCGAGAGAAGAACCAAATAATCGTGACAGCTCGCCAAATAGCTGCCCACGGTCGATAGCGATAATACCGTGCGATCGCCTTGGCGTCATAACGCCTCTGCTGTTGGCTTAGCTGCGGCTCAGGAGAAACCAGTTGATGCTGACTCACGCTGAATAGTTGCCTCTCAAACTATAAATTTTATTTTTTATCTTTTTATTAAATATAGTATATAAAACTACAAACTTTCTTGATTTTTAACCTTGGTAAGCCATCAGCGGTCAGCTATCAGCTAGATGCAATCTAGCTAAAAGTCTGACGCTTGTTAGGTAGCCCAAAAATAAAAACGCTAGTCCAAGCTAAACGCTGAAGGCTGACCGCTGATCGCTTTATCCTTAGCTACAGTTACTTAGCCTTCGCTTCCAGATTCTCCATGCGGCTTTTGAGTTCCTGGTTCTCTTGTTTCAGCAGGTCGAGTTCTTCCCGCAACTGCTTAACCGCTTGGTCTGACCCAACGTTCTTCTGCACCTTCTGAATCGCTTCCTCAGCAATGCGGCGGACTCGTCCATCAGGAGTTTGTTCAGCAAGCGATCGCAAAACCCCAATTGCCTTCACCGTCTCCATCTGCCCCAGCGCTGAAACAACTGACACTTGCGTCAGGAAAAATGTTTCGGCGGCGAGTTCTTCAAGTTGCTCCAGAATCCACTCGGTATTGCTGGGCGTTTGACCTGTTGAAATTGTTCCCAATGCGCGAATTGCTGCTAGACGTAGCGGTTGGGAGACACCGGGAGTAGTGTATTCCAGAATCACTTCTAGCGCCACAGGAGATGACTTCATCTGACTCAAGCCACTAATCGCCCCGCCACGCACCACTTCATTCCAGCCAGCCCTCTCTCGGAGTACACGAGTTAATAGCTGGAGAACTTCATCCTCCTTATCCTTGAGGTTCGCTGACACCATTCTGCCAAGGGCACTAGCGGCTGATGCTTCCACGTAGTAACTAGCATCCCCGTTTTCTACTAACTGTTTTAGTGCCTCGTAGCTTTGGGCTGTCTTGATTTTACTCAAGGCTTCCACCACTGACCGACGTACACGGCTGTCTTCATCCTTCAACCCAGCAATCAAAGCATCCGTTGTCTGATCAAGTTTCACCTGCGCCAGTTGTTTCGCGACTTCCACCCGGACACCCCAGAAAGCATCAGCCTTCAAAGCCTCTGATAGGGCTTTTACCGCTTCCAATCCGCCTTTCTTCGCCAATGCCTTTGCTGCATAGATGCGAGAGATTGGATCGGGGTCAAATTGTAGCTGGGCTTTTAGTTCTGGGGTTGGGTACTCTAGGGAAACTGTTTTCAGGTAGTTGTTCTCAAAATCAAAGCTGATGAACTGGGGTTTTTTCTCTAAGGGGAAGTAGAAACTCTGTTCCCGTTCATGAACCCTTACACTGAATGTTTTAAAAGTAGGAGTTGGTTGTTGGTTGTCATTTTCAGCAAAGCCAAAGGCGATAGGAATCTTCAGGTCAAATAACTCACTACCACTGCCGTTCTTGCCTTCTTTGGCTTGAGTTTGGGTAACTGTGACTTTCGCTAATTGACTATCGGCATCCCAGGAATAGGCAACTTTGTAATCTGGATGACCACCTCGGAAAACATATTGGTCAAAGAGAAATAGGAGATTACGACCTGTTGCTTTTTCAATTGCCCGTAACAAGTCAACTGTTTCTACTGTGTTATGGGCATTGTCTTGAACAAAGGTTTGAATCGCCTTCCAGAACAACTCATCACCTAACTCTGCCCGAATCATATGGTAGACACAAGCACCTTTTTCATAAAGGTGTCGATCATACAGTTCGATTGCTTCTCGGTAGATGTGGGTAACAATCGGGCGGCGATAGCGAGAACTATCTTCTGTAAAGTAGCTACGTGCTTCCCCTAACAGATAGTAAGCTGCATCATCTTTTCCATATTCATGTTCTGTCCAAAATACCTCGGAATACGAAGCTAAGCCCTCCTTAATCCAGGCATGAGACCAATGCTTGATTACTACTAAATCACCAAACCATTGGTGGGCAAGCTCATGAACCACTAAGCTTTCAGTACGATCATTATCGAGGGCAGCTCGTTCATCCAGCAAGCAACGGTCAGTTAGCAGGGTTGTGGAGGTATTCTCCATACCTCCAAAGATGAAATCATCAACGCAAACTTGAGCATACTTGGGAAAAGGGTAGGGGTAGCAAAACTTCTCACTGAGAAACTCAATCATTCGAGGCGTTTTGCCCATGCTGCGGCGGCCATCTTCCTCGTAACCCTTTTCAACGTAGTAGGTGACAGGTTTGCCCTGCCACTCATCCCGAATTTCAGCAAAGTCTCCTACAGCTAAAGTCATTAAGTAGGTGGGATGGACTTGCTGTTGTAACCAGTGGTAAATCTTGTTGTCGCCGTCTTCTTCTGTGGCGATGAGTTCGCCGTTGGAAATTGCGATTAATGGCTTTGGTACTTTGACACGGATTTCCGAGGTTGCCAACTGACCAGGGTAGTCAAAGCAAGGAAACCAGAAGCGAGAGTCTTCATCTTCGCCCTGTGTCCAGACTTGGGTGGGTTTGTTGGGGTAATGCTGATTGGGAACGATGAAGTAAAGACCACGCTGGGGTTTTTCTACACCATAGGCGATCGCAATCTTGATTTTTTTGTCCGCTTCTGTTGCTTGAAGTAGCTGAACGTGCAGTTGTTCACCGTCATAGTCAAACGGTTGGGGCGTTTCGTCAACCTGTACGGATTCAATATTTAAATCAACGGCATCGAGTACTAGCTGATTGATGCCACTGCGTACTGGTGCAACGGTAATCGTGCAGGTGCCGTGAAAACTTTGCTGGGGAATGTCAAGCGTCAAATCTAAGAATATATGCTCAACTTGTCCTGGGCGATCGGGGTTGTAGTGGGGTCTAGCGCCAGGTAACTCAAAAGACTTATGACCGTTACTTTCAGAATCAAAATAAGACTGTGACATTCGTGAACCTGTAAAACTAAAACTAAGGAGAAGCAATCAGGAGTTAGGAGTAGGGTAGAAATCTCTCCTAAGACCGAGGCATGATTCTTTCAGATTAGCGCGTCTGTTAAAGCAAGTCTTTTTAGTAGCTTTATCCTAATAACGACGGGAAAATCTCTCTTCCAGATGCCAGTAATAGATTCTCCTCTACTTCCCTAGTTCCCCCTTCTGCGACAATAAAGCTGGATGAACTACTCGCCGTTACTTCGTTGAACGGCTAGTTTCTGTCGTTTCAACAAGGTAGTTTGCTTCCAACCTCCCGTGTGCCGGGGGCTAGAAGTAGGGACTTCCGCGAAATGTTAAATCAAGAGTCTGTGAGAAAACGCTTTTTATGACGACTGCTGTAAATACTGCTCCTAGATTAGCCTCTCGGCTTGTCAATGGATTGCTCTCGATCAAGCCCTTGGCTGCCTTAGCCAAGCACCAAGCCCGCAGCATGATGATTAAACGGGCAGAACAAATTGGCGTACCTTGGACAAAACGGGTGCAGGAATTGCGCTTACTTGACTGGGAGACTCAGTTAATCCAGGTACAAAACACCGAGCTTTCCTATCCAGATTACTATTTGCGATCGTTCCACGCTTACGACAATGGCAATCTTAGCTGGGATGCGGCATTAGAAGTAGAAGTGGCTGCCTACGCTGTGCATGCGAAAATTTGGCCGGGTGCTGATGCTGAAGGTGACCCTAAACTCCGCCAGAGTTACCATGATGTCCTAAAAGGTCAACTCAATGTTGCTGTGCAAGATATTGTAGATTTGGGTTGCAGTGTGGGGATGAGTACACTCGCGCTTCAGGAGGCTTATCCTCAAGCAAAAATTACTGGTGTGGACTTGTCACCCTACTTTTTAGCCGTTGCCAACTATCGCTCCCAACACGCTCAAAATCAGGCTGAGACGGCGGCTAAAAGCCAAAATCCAATCCACTGGGTACACGCTGCTGCTGAATCTACGGGGTTACCCGATGCTTCTTTTGATTTAGTTTCGGCTTGTTTGATGTTCCACGAACTGCCTCAAGTCGCTACCCGACAAATCTTTCATGAGGCACGGCGTTTGCTACGTCCAGGTGGTCATCTAGCACTAATGGACATGAATCCTCAATCAGAAATCTATGCTAAGATGCCACCCTACATCTTGACATTGCTCAAAAGTACAGAGCCTTATCTGGATGAGTATTTTGCCTTAGATCTGGAAAAAGAACTCGTAGAAGCAGGTTTCCAGCCACCAACAATAGTTTGCAATACCCCTCGTCATCGAACAGTAGTTGCTCAAGTCAGTTAACGCCAGAAACAATCTGTTTTATGCCTCAGAGCCTTTTTTAGGAGAAAAACAACTGGGTAGCTGTAAGTAGGTCTAAGGAAAATTAATAAATTGCCTATGTAGATCGAGGATGGTTTTATCTGGTTTTAAGACAGTACGGTAAACTTGAGGTTTCCACGATAACTCAAGCGTAAATAGCTATTAGCTAACCGCTAACCGATGTTAAGTAGCGTTGAGCGTCTATTATTTGTCAGGGCTGTCCCGATTTTCCAAGAATTACGGGATGACTTTTTGGTGCGACTGGCTTCCGTGATGGATGAACTATCGTTTCCAGCGGAACACACGATTTTTACGGAGGGGCAGGAAGGGCGATCGCTTTATATTGTGGTTTCGGGTTTGGTACGGGTTCACATTGGCGATCGCGATTTGGCGAAGCTGAAGCAAGGAGATGTTGTTGGAGAGATGTCGTTGTTTGATTCTGAACCCCGTTCAGCGTCAGTAACAACTCTGGAAAACTGCGAATGTCTGATGCTAACCCAACTGCAACTGTATGATGCGATTGATGAAACACCAGGGATTGCCATAAATATTATTCGTCTGCTTTCCCGTCGCATTCGGGAACTCAATACTAAGGTGAATGTTTACGAGGCAAGGAATCCAGCACCGACGTTAAGTCGAGCGGGTGGTAATTTGGTGGGATAGAAGCGATCGCTCTATCGCAAACGTAGTTGGTAGGTGAGTGCAAAAAATATGACTAGATTTTCAGACTCGTCGTAATTCAACCCATCTTAACGCCGTAAAATCAGGGCATGATCAATCCTCCGTCGCACCCAAAAATCCCTGATTGTAGTTGGAATCGTCCCCTTGGACTTGGCTGGGAGAAGCCCTACACCGTCCGCTACGCTAGTAATCTCGATGATGGTCCCTGGCATGGAATGCCGCTAGGGGGTTTTGGCGCAGGTTGCATTGGTCGTTCTCCGCGAGGGGACTTCAACTTGTGGCACCTTGATGGTGGAGAGCATACGTTTAAAAGTCTCCCAGCTTGTCAGTTTAGTGTCTTTGAACAGCAAGAGTCTTCACCTGCACAAGCTTATGCTCTATGTACAGAATCACCAGAAGATGGCACCCTTAACTCGTGGCAATGGTATCCGGCTTCTCATGACAGTGGTGATTTAGAAAAACAACGGACAACAGACGACAAACAACGGACACATACAGGAACTTACCATGCGCTTTATCCTCGGAGTTGGTTTGTCTACAACAATGTCTTTCAAACCGAACTGACTTGTGAACAGTTTTCTCCGATTTGGGCGGGATGTTATCAGGAAAGTAGCTATCCTGTCGCGATTTTTGAGTGGACGGCGCATAACCCTACAGATGCCCCTATTACGCTCAGCATCATGCTCACCTGGCAGAATATGGTGGGCTGGTTTACTAATGCGATAAAGAGTCCACAGGTGCAGGTGCGGGATGATGGTAGCCCGGTTTACGAATACCAGCCCCGTCTGGGAGATAGTACGGGTAGTTTTAATGAGTGGATTGTCGATCACTACCGCGTCGGCTGTCTCCTCGATCGCGTTCGCTTACATGATGAGATTCAGGAAGGGGAAGGGCAACTTTGTATCGCAACTGTCACTAATCCCAGCCTAGAGGTGTTCTATCATAGTCGCTGGAATCCTACGGGTGATGGTGCTGAGGTTTGGAATACCTTTGCCTCTGATGGTAGCTTGGCAGACTTTCAAGATGAAACCCCAGCCGCACCGGGAGAACAAATTGCTGCTGCGATCGCAATTCGTTTTACAATCCGTCCGGGTAGAACGCGAAAAATTCCTTTTATCCTCGCTTGGGATTTCCCAGTAACTGAGTTTGCACCAGGAATCAACTATTACCGACGCTACACCGATTTTTTTGGTCGTACTGGAAATAATGCTTGGTCAGTTGCCCGTACTGCCTTCAAGCACAATGAACTGTGGAAAGAGAAAATTCAGGCTTGGCAGGAGCCGATCTTAAACCGAGGGGACTTGCCAAATTGGTTCAAGATGGCGCTCTTTAATGAACTCTACCTACTTGCTGGCGGTGGTACTCTGTGGAGTGCAGCGGATGACCGTGACCCTGTGGGTCAGTTTGGTGTCTTGGAATGCATCGATTATCGCTGGTATGAGAGCCTGGATGTACGGCTTTATGGCTCTTTTGCTCTCATGATGCTCTGGCCGCGACTGGATAAAGCGGTATTGGAAGCATTTGCTCGTGCTATCCCAACCAGTGATGAGACGCCCCGGATTATTGGCTATAACAAGGCTACAGCTATCCGCAAAGCCGCTGACGCAACACCTCACGACCTTGGTGCGCCCAATGAGCAGCCTTGGGAGAAGACGAATTACACCAGCTATCAGGATTGCAATCAGTGGAAGGATTTACCTTGTGACTTTGTGTTGCAGGTCTATCGAGATTTTGTCCTCACAGGTGCAAATGATGTCGAGTTTTTGTGGGAATGCTGGTCAGCGATTGTAAAAACGCTTTCTTATCTCAAGGCTTTTGATAAAGATGAAGATGGGATTCCCGAAAACTCTGGCGCACCGGATCAGACGTTTGACGACTGGCAGCTTAAAGGGATAAGTGCCTATTGCGGCGGGTTATGGTTGGCAGCACTAGAAGCTGCGATCGCAATTGGTGAAATCCTCCTCAATAACTACCCACCTATATCCCAACTCGTAGAAGCACCATTACCAGAATCCATCCAAGAAACAATCGACTTGTATCGCCACTGGCTAAAACAAGCTCGACCCCTTTATCAAGAAAAGCTATGGAATGGTCAATATTATCGGCTGGATAGTGAAAGTGGCTCAGATATCGTTATGGCCGACCAACTCTGTGGTCAGTTCTATGCCCGTTTACTGGGATTACCTGATATTGTGCCAATCGAGTGTGCCCAGTCAGCTCTCAAGAGCGTGTATGAGTCCTGTTTTTTGAAATTCCAGGATGCTCAGATCGGTGCAGCCAACGGGGTTAGACCCGATGGTTCACCAGAAAATCCCAATTCTACCCATCCCCTGGAAGTCTGGACGGGCATCAACTTTGGGCTGGCAGCTTTCCTGATGCAACTAGAAATGAAAGAGGAAGCCTTGCGACTAACGGAGGCAGTAGTACGCACTGTTTATGAGAATGGATTGCAATTTCGCACCCCGGAGGCAATCACCGCTACAGGTACCTTCCGCGCCAGTCACTACCTGAGAGCTATGGCAATTTGGGCAATTTATCTGACATTTAGGGATTAAGCTTGGAAGAAGGCAGAAGGCAGAAGAATTATTACTAGTACGCGGTCGTTTCAGCCTTTAAAGAAAGTCCTAACCTTTATGGCGACAGCTATGCTTCAGTCAATGCTGTTTGTGAAAGACTCGAAACGCAGAGATATTCAAGATAATCCCAAGCATAAATTTCAGCAGGGATGCCGGAATAAGCCCGACTAGCAAGCCCCCTGAAAAAGCGCCAATGACAGAACCCACGCCCATCGGAACAACTGTGTTTTTCAAGGAAGAGCGATCGCTAAACGCTCCCCGACTAGCATACTTCACTAACCCAACAAACACTGTTGGTAAACTCACCAGCAGGCTGGCTGTTCCCGCCGTCTTAATATCTGCACCAAAGGCGAAAACAAGTGTTGGAATAATCACCTCACCGCCTGCAACCCCCAGCAGACTGCTTACTAATCCGATAGCCAGCCCGAACAGAATGCCTGCTGGAATGTGCCAGATTAGAGCAGAGGGTAAGAGGGCGGGGATAGTTTGAGGCAGAAAGCTCTCAATAATTAAGGCAACGCCAATCAGCACCAGCAGCACCAGGATGGCTCTCTCAAGCTGTTCGTTAGAAAGCCGTCCTGCCATTAATGCGCCAAAAAATGCCGTGACGATCGCTCCGGCAATCAAAGACAGTAATACTGGCAACAACGCTATAACGGCACCAAAGGACAGTGTCTTAGCCCGGATTACCAGCGATGCGACAATGGTAATTAAGCTCACTGCCAGGTTGAGTGGTACAGCTTGACGCACCTGATAGCCCAAAGTGCCAGCCAGAACGGGCAGACGAAACTCCGCACCTCCTAAGCCAATTAGTCCACCTAACGCTCCAATCGGTACTGAATATAGGAACGACAACCGAAACCGACGCTGTGCAAAGGCTTTGTCTCTTAGCTCTGCTACAGATGAGGGGGACTTTCTAATCAAGGGTTCAGCTCCGTTGAAATTATTCATCGATTATCGAGTTTTATCGCCAGCTACAGCAGCACCCCGATAAAGCTCAAGCCTTGCGACAGGCGATGCTTGCGACAATGAAACAACATCCTAATCCCAGAGATTGAGCAGGCTTTACCCTAATTGGGGAAGTGGATTAATCTAGCGGTTCTCACTCTTGTGAAGTAACGTTACTGGAGTGACTGGAATTACAGATGCACAAAAATTAACGCTGAAGACATTGGGTGCAGTGGAAGCTGGGTAAGTTTGTTACTGATTCACACTCAACACTCAACACAAGATTATGTAACAATTCTTACCCTTTGACTCAACAACCAAATCCAGAAGCGTTTTAATACCCTTCACTACGTGGCGGTCTTTGGGCGATCGCAGCGCCGTTATACGCCACTGACCATTCACCATTAACGCTAAAGCAGAGATCGAACCCTAAGGCATGGGCTTTAACCGCATACTGTCGATACCCAATCATCAAGGCATTCCGTAAGGCTTCACTGAAGCATTCAATTCGCAATGTGCGATATTGCAACAACAGACCCAAGCTGTTTTTCACTTTGTAGTTGTCAAGTACGATTTCGCAAGGTGTCAGTGCCTCTCTATGGATAAGATCTAAAGAATCAATCCACAAAGAGATTACTCGCTTGTCTAATTGGACGGTCAGGGTTTCATTTTGCATAGTTCAAGAAATTGCCTGGTCTTAGCAGTGCCAGAAATATGTCATCTCTCTAATGGATGATATTACAAAAACCCTGCCCGTGTCTCGTGGGATCAAGCCCATTCTATTGATAGACGTTGGAAAAAACAGGAGCAATTACTTTTGAGGATATAAGAGTAACGATTTGTTAAGCAATCAAAATTGCCCTTGAAAGCCTATGCAGGCATAGGTTCAGGGCTAATTACTACTTTGCTGAAACCTCGTCACTGTCGTTTTTCTCAAAAGGATTTAGTGAACACAATGCAACTGAAGCCAATAAACCAACAGGTTGTCACGATAGTTGGGGCTTCCAGCGGGATTGGACGAGAAACAGCTCTCCAGTTCGCCGCACGGGGAGCAAAACTAGTTGTCGCGGCTCGTAGTCAGTCGGGATTAGACTCTTTGGTGCAGGAAATCCGGAGTCAAGGTGGGCAGGCTGTGGCTGTGACTGCTGATGTTACAGATTTTGAACAAGTAAAAGCGATCGCAGATAAAGCCGTTGAGGAATACGGGCGGCTCGATACCTGGGTTCATGCTGCTGCGACTGGTGTCCTTGCCCGCTTCGACCAAACTACACCGGAAGAGTTCAAGCGCGTTGTTGATGTCAACCTCAATGGGCAAGCCTATGGGGCAATGGCAGCGTTGCCTCATCTTAAACGAGAGGGACGCGGGGCGCTGATTCACATTTCCTCAATGGAAGGTAGGCGAGGACTCCCCTTGCAAAGTCCCTACTCTGCTGCCAAGCATGGTGTTGAAGGCTTTTTGGAAGCACTGCGGGTTGAGCTAAAACACGAAGGGCTACCGATTAGTGTTACGAGCATCAAGCCAGCCGTAATCAACACACCCTACTACAACAAGGTACGCACCAAGCTAGGTGTTAAACCAACAGGAATACCACCCTACTATCAACCTAGCCTTGTTGCTGAGGCAATCCTCTATGTTGCCGAGCATCCCACCCGTGACTTTCTAGTTGGGGATGTCAGTAAGGTACTCGATCTGCTACAGCGGATTTCACCCGAACTGGTGGATGCGATACTGCTCTTGATTGCTTTTCAAGGGCAGCGGACTAATGAACCGAAGTCCGAAGATGCACCAGACAACGTCTTCGAGCCTATTGAGGGCTACAACAAAATTAAGGGAGATTTTGACGAGTTGACGATACCGAGCGTCACTGACTGGTTTGATAAGAATCCACCGCTAAAGTGGGGTGCGATCGCAGCGACAGCGTTGGGAGGAGTTGCCTTAGCGATGTTGGCAACCCAAGCAGCCAATAACGGAAAGCTAATGTAACCCCTAAATATCCAATGTGGGATGTTTAGTAGCTTACAAGTCCTTAAGGCGTTCAGGACTTACGCAAGCGTACTATATGTAGCGGTCTGAAACTCAAGACTTTGCAAAGTATACGCCATATCTAGAACCTCTGCGTAAGTCCTGGTATTGCTCCGGGACTTGTTTGTGTTAAGCGTTACAGGCATCCTTAACGATAGTCCATTTCTTCGGAGAGAAGAGCGGGCAAACTGGCAGGACTATGTTGTGAGGAATGAGTGCCATCAACAACATCTAGTAATGCGATCGCTGCTTCTCTACAAGGAAGAACAGTTACTCCTCCAACCCAACTAGGGCAATAACCAGAATTTTTCTACACCAGGTGTACGAGAACATAAAATCCTATGCAGAATGAATCCTTCGATAAGGAACAGATATTGTCCCCTGCTGGACCCTATTCAGTCACTCAACAGCTTTCGGAAAACGTCATTTTGACGACAGTAGACGATCTTTACAATTGGGCGCGACTCTCCAGTTTATGGCCGATGTTGTACGGTACAGCTTGCTGCTTTATCGAATTTGCTGCCATGATTGGCTCACGTTTCGACTTTGACCGATTTGGCTTAATTCCTCGTGCTAGTCCGCGTCAAGCCGACTTAATCATTTTGGCAGGGACTCTGAACATGAAAATGGCTCAACCGACGCTTCGCCTTTACGAGCAGATGCCTGAGCCAAAGTACGTCATTGCAATGGGTGCTTGCATGATCACCGGAGGGATGTTCAGCGCCGATTCCTATACAGCAATTCGAGGGGCGGATAAAATTCTGCCAATAGATGTTTACATTCCGGGCTGCCCTCCCCGACCAGAAGCAATCATGGATGCAATTGTTAAGTTGCGAAAGAAGATATCCAATGAATCTATGCAGGAGCGAGGCAAGATTCAGCAGACACATCGCTACTACAGCACCACCCACAACATGAAGCTGGTTGCCCCCACCGCCGTGACTGGAAAAGATGCAACGTTGCCTTCTCGCCAGCAACCACCTAAAGAATTGACGGAGGCAATCGGAATGCCAATTCCTCCTGCACTCAAAACTGCTCAACAGGAAGAGCTTAATTCATAGTTCAGTAGGTGGACATAAATAAACCTAAGTGTAGGTAAGCGATTACGCATTCAATTTGCAATATACGCTTATGGGAAAAAGGTTAAAGGGTAAAAGGTTTTTCTCTTTAACCTTTCTTTTTTCTCAAAAACCGATGAGTTAAATATTTTATTAGTAAGAAAAGATACCTACACTTAGGCATTAATTCGCTTACCGAAACAATAGGGTAGATTTTTTGTATGCCTAATTACAGAATTATTTTCATTCTGGCTCGTTCCACAGGTAGACGAGTCAATTGAGTTGTAGAGGTAATTTGTAGGGATAGGCTTTCTACGCCTATCAATGTTGCTTGGTACTCTTCAAAGCCGCTTTAGAAGGAGCTACACCCATCCTTCTAGCGTCGCTGACCAACGACATTGCTTCTGAGTACAAGATTAAAGATTAGAAGAGGATAAACTCAATGAGCTTATTGGCTGTAGAGGAAATTAAAGAACTGGTAGGACAACCTAAAGGATTGTTTGTATCAATTTATATGCCTATCGAGCGAGCTACGGCAGAACATCAACGGAATTCTATTCGGCTCAAAGATCTGATGCAAGAGGCTAGAAGTAGCATAGTAGAGAGTGGTTTAGACGATAAGGAAGCGTCGGACTTTCTACAGCCAATCCAAGAACTAATTGATTCTGATGAGAGTTTTTGGGGGGAAGAACATAGTGATGGACTGGCAGTTTTTCTAGCTTCTGGAGTATTTCGCTATTATCGTTTGCCACTAAGTTTCCAAGAATTAGTTGTTGTTACTGACCGTTTTCATCTCAAACCATTACTACCTCTTTTGATGATTGGTGATGAGCAATATTATGTTTTAGCTTTGAGTCAAAAGGAGGTTAGGTTCCTTAGGTGTACACGCGACAATGTCAAAGAAATTGAACTGAAAGATGTACCCCATAGTCTTGATGAAGCCCTAGGGTATGACGCGACTGCCAAGGATGGTCAGCGACGCATGAGTACCCCAAAAGGGGGAACCAACAATTCTTTTCAGCAGGCAGGCAGTTTTCATGGGCAGGGAAGCCCCGATCAGGATAAACAGCAAGACGGCATTCTGCAATTCTTTCACTCTATTGATAAGGGATTGCACAAATACTTACGAGGAAAACGTGCTCCTTTAGTGTTAGCAGGAGTAGAGTATCTTTTCCCTATTTACAAAGAAGCAAATACCTATCAGCATTTAGTTGATGAAGGTATTACGGGTAACGCTGAACATGTTAAATCAGAAGAATTACAAGCACAAGCCTGGGAGATTGTAGAACCTCTATTTTCAAAGGGGCAACAAGAAGCTGTCGAACGCTATAAGGAACTGAAAGGGACGGGGCTAACCTCTACTGACATTAAAGAGATTGTTCCCGCTGCTTGTTATAGTCGAGTTGAGCAATTGTTTGTTGCCGTTGGCGTCCAGCAGTGGGGAATCTTTAATCCCGACAGCAACATAGTTGATTTGCATTCTGAGGCGGAACTTGGTGACGAGGATTTACTGGATGCTGCTGCGGTTAACACGGTTTTGAATGGTGGAACTGTCTATGCAGTAGAGCCAAACCAAGTACCGGATGAGGCACAAGTAGCCGCTATTTTCCGTTTTTAAGCCATAGGTTTGTTTAGGAAAGCAAACATTTGAAGAAGCCTGGGAAGTTTCTCAGCGTTAGTGAAGAAAGGCAGTAGGATACTAAAAGAGTAAACCCTGTTTTCTTTGCCGTCTAGAAACTCCCAGGAGTTTATAAGGAGAATTTACTATACCTAGTGGCTCTATCTATTAAGTAATATAGTGTTTTATATATTTAGTAATATCTTCCCAAAGTAAAGGTTGAACTTTACTTGAATGTATAAGCACGAACACTCGTTAAATTTTTTGTATCATTAATCACAACTTTAGTTAATATTAAAACACGTCTTGGGCTAGAACTAATAGGAAACGGCAATCGTTATTGTGTAAGAACTTCGGATAGAAACCATCCCAAACCTAGACTTTAATCAGCTAGCTTGTTTATTAAGAGCAGCTAGTTTGATTGACTGGGATGGTTTTTTCTTGAACTCCCTGAGCTTGTCATATTTATTAATATCAATTGAACGAAAAACGGAGACAAAATGCCATTAACTGAGAACAGTGGGCAGTTGGTGATTATTGGTGGAGCGGAAGATAAAAAAGGGGAATCTATAATTCTTCGGGAGTTTGCTCGACGGGCAGGAGGCACCGAGGCGCGAATTGTCATCATGACAGTGGCGACAGGACTACCCAAAGAAGTGGGAGATAATTATATCAATGTGTTTGAGCGGCTAGGGGCAGAGGATGTTCGAGTCGTTGACACAGAAGCTCGTGAAGCAGCAAGTGATGAAAGTGCATTGAAAGCGATCGCAAAAGCGACTGGTGTCTTTTTTACGGGTGGAGACCAAGCGCGAATCACAAGCATCCTGAAGGATACCGAGATTCATAAGGCACTTCACCAACGGTTGTCTGAAGGACTCGTAATCGGAGGCACGAGTGCAGGCGCGGCAATGATGCCTGACATGATGATTGTTGAAGGAGAGTCGGAGACAAATCCTCGGATTGAGATTGTGGACATGGCACCTGGGATGGGATTCCTACCAGAAGTCGTGATCGATCAGCATTTCGCTGAACGGGGACGTTTAGGTCGCCTACTCTCCGCCGTTGCACAGCAGCCAGTTGCCTTGGGATTCGGTATTGACGAGAATACTGCGATCGCAGTAAATGGCACCGAGTTTGAAGTGATTGGGGAAGGCGCTGTTACTGTGGTTGATGTGTCAGGAATCACTCATACCAACTTGGGCAATATTTTGAAGGATGAAGACTTGGCACTTTGTGGAGTGAATCTTCATATTCTTCCACATGGGTATCGCTTTGACCTGAAAAGCCGAAAACCAATTGTGTAAACTGCTTCTTCAGGTGGATAAGCTGATGTGCACTTAAACTTCATCTTGAACAAGAAAGGCAGAAGGCAGAGGGTTTTACCTTCTGCCAAAAGTAATAGTAGGGTGCGTCATGACGCACCCTACTCCTTAGAGGTTGTGCGTAAGCCCTAGCTTGACCTGGTATTTGGGTAGGGGTTTGTGGTGAATTGGCTTCATCCCCCTTAGCGATACCGATTTTGGTAGGGTTGGGGTAGATGAGTTGAGTATGAACCCCCCAGCGATTCCGGCGGTTAAGGTCGGTATTTCAAGGTTGACGATGAGTGAAGCAAAAGCGATCGCCTATGAGGTATTGCAGCTTCCTTCTGCCTTAGAAGTCAAAGATTATATAGCCGCTTGGTTAAGTCAGAGGACGCGAGAACATCAAGGGTAAATAACAGGAGAGTTTTATGTGCTTTTCCGCAACCGCCAGTTTTACAGCAGGAGCCACACTATCTGCTTTAGGAATTGCGACGCTTACACAAATTCGCTCAAGACGTGAGCTTCTACTAGGGAGTTTTCCTTTGTTATTTGCTATTCAGCAATTTATTGAAGGACTAGTATGGTTAACGATTGACCAGACCTCTTTAAACACAATTAATTCTCTATTAACCTACAGCTTTTTATTCTTTGCAACAGGACTATGGCCTGTTCTTTGTCCTCTATCTGTTTATTTATTGGAGCTTAATCCCTCAAAAAGACGTGCAATATTAGCAATAGTCATGTTTGGTATTGCAACTGGAATTTATCTCTTTGGTTCTGTCATTACTCATGGAGTTTCCTCAGACTATTTTTCAGGAAACTTACTTTATAATTTAAGGTTTATACCATTTTATGAATTCAATAAATACTTGTATCTTATAGTGACTAGTGTTCCTTTCTTGATAGCTAGTGATAGGCGACTCAAACTCTATGGGGCATTGGGGATAGTTTCTTTTGGCGTAGCTGAGCTATTTTACAACGTCACATTTGTTTCAGTCTGGTGCTTTTTTGCGGCTGTTCTAAGCGGAGGATTATATTTTATCTTTCGAGATTCCAATCTTAAGGTGAATGTCACTGACTTAAGCCCTGAACTAAAGTACCCTACCCTTCGGGAACCCCTACGGGGAACGGGAACGCTACCCTTCGGGAACGCTTCGCGAACGCGAACGGGCTAAAAGCTAAAACCCGTTAAAACGGGTTGAAAGGCTGATGTAGTAAGCTTTAGCTTACTTCAGCTTTGAGGGGTGAAATTTATTTCAAGGCTCTTATGTCAGTGCCATTCATCTCCCTCGGCATCAACTCGACGGCGAAAGCGTTCGACGATTGATGAACGCATATTTGGGAAGGGACGGATGATGCACCAGGGATGGAGGCGTTCAAAGTATGTCATGATGTCTTCCTCCTGAGAAATGCATAGCTGTTTAACCCAGATCGTTTTGACCTGTGTGGAAATGGTTTTTTCATGGGAAAGTAGTAGTGATAGATATGGGGCGATCGCATTTAGCTACCCTGCCCTGAAGTAAACTTTGGGCTAATAGCTGGGGGCGATCGCTTTTTCCTGCAATCAAGGCGAAGAGTCGGAAAGTCCACCCGGAACTCAAGTTCCCGGCTAATAGCTCAAGTCGGTTCAAACCGACTAAAACACTTGACATATAAGGTTTTCAGTCCTCTGAAGAGGACTTGAGCTATGAGACACGGGTTTAAACTCCTGGGTGAGAATAAACTCTTCTTCTGTTGGAGAACAGCAGAACGTTGTACTGCTTATCGCCTTCCATATCGGGGATGTCTTTTAAAATCGGAATGAAAACTATAATAAAACTTGATAAATTTCTGTGAATTGCTGGCGGCCTTTTAACCGAACACTACCAATAAACTTTGTCGTGAATTGCCCCTGTATATATTGGTGAGTTTCCTTATTAATTAAAATGCGACAAATACCACTATCAATTGACTTCTTGTAGCTTTCCAACCGCGCTGCTACATTAACGCTGTCTCCAATTGTTGTGTAGTCCAGCCTTTTGGAACTGCCAAGGCTGCCAGTGACAACAGTGCCAGTCGCAATCCCAACTCGCATGGCAGCAGTGGGGAGTCCTTGAAGGCGCCATTGCTTATTGAGAGTCCCAAGGGTAGATGCCATATCTTGAGCGCAACGTACAGCAGCGATCGCATCTTCGGCAATTGCTTCCGGTGTGGTTCGCTGAATCGGCACCCCAAAAACCGCCATAATCGCATCCCCGATAAATTTATCCACAACGCCCCCATGCGCTAATACAAGTCCTGCCATCGCATCCATATATTGGTTGAGCCAAGACATTAGGGTTTCTGGATCAGTCTGCTCAGCAATCGTACTAAAGTCTTTCAGGTCTGCAAAAAGTACCGTTGCGGTCATCTTACGCCCCAAGAGACGTCCCTCTTTGAGGAGTTGGTGGCGATCGCGCCAAATCGTTCTGGCAATTGTTGGAGTAACGTGACGCCCAAACAGATTCATCACCATAACGCGGTCTTGGCGCTCTATTTGGGCAATGTAACCTGTGATTACCGTCGCCGCTCCAACCAAAGCCAATAGCGGTGGGAAAACAGGTATCCACCAGTTACCGATAAAAAACAGGTACGAACTACTGCTAAGCACCCCAGCCGCAATGACAATGCCAACAGCGGTTCGTAACATTGAATAATTTTGATTGCCTTCAGAACGAACTGCCCAACTCAAAGAAGCACCGATACCAGACCAAAGGATAATCCATAGAACTTCCAGTGGCTCCGACCACGTTTGAAGCAAGGGACGGCCTTCTAGAGCAGCACTCAAGATGAGCGAAGTGACATGAGCTTGAATTTCAACACCAGCCGTTTGCTCAGGCGAACTCAGCAGACCATGACTGTAAGGAGTGTAAAAGAAATCTTTCAAGCTAGGTGCAATCGTACCAATCAAGACAATGCGATCGCGTATCTTTGATTCAGGAACTCGGTCTTCCAGAACATCCCTCAAGGAAACACTCTCAAATAGGTTAGCCCCTTTAAAATTCAACAAGAACTGGTAACCACCTGCATCAGCGCGAACATAGCCACCATCATTTGCCTCAAAAGGAACAAATACCGTCTTACCCAATTTCATAGAACCGTCTTGGGCGGCGACTGGAGTAATCCCTTTAGCCTGCAAATAAATCAAAGCCAACTGTAGCCCCAAGCTTGGTAAAGCTGGCTTAGATTCAGGTGTCAAGAATAGTAAGCCACGACGGAGTTTACCATCTGCATCTGGCATAACATCATTCGCTCCAACCTGCCCCAGTTGGCTCAAAACCTGCGGCGGTGGTACAGCCTCACTATTACTATCTGCGACTTTTTTTTCAATTCCAATTAGATTCGGTGTGGACTTAAAAACCTGCTCCAAAGCTTGGGTACCCGGCGGAGTCGGCAAATCTCGATAGAGGTCTAAACCGATTGCTCTCGGCTTTTTGGCTTTGAGCTTCTCGATCATTTGTGCAATCAAAGCATCAGTTGCTGGCCACTTCTTGACATAACGAATATCTGACTCGTTAACGGCAACAATTAAAATCCGCTTTTGGGTAGGCTCAGCCGGACGCCAACGAAAAAACTGATCCAGGGCTGCCCACTCCCAAGATTGCAACAACCCAGTTAACCGCAGCGCAACAACAACGGCGGCTACACTGGTTGCTCCAAGCCACACTGGTCGTCGTTGCCAAATTTTCTGCCTCAGCCGCTTGGTTCGCATATTACGATCGGCTACCAACGTAAAGAGACAACAATAAAACTTTTGCTGTTGCCGTTTGCCAAATGTTTTCCTTTTGCCCTCTACTCTCTGCCCTCTGCCTTTTTTGGTAAGTTGCATTCATATAGATCACCCTGATAAACCTCATCTCCATCTAACAAGCGAGATACTAAACCTAGATAGGTTTAATTTGATCGTTCTCTTATTCCCTGGATTGGCTGGCTGAATCTGGAAAAAGGCAGACTAAATCTTCTACCTTAGCTAGAGTTGCGACTTGTGAGGACGTACCGAGAATGATGCGTCCGTCATCTGTGACGAAGATTCCTTGTGCCTCTTGGAGGGGAAGAACTCGACGTTGTTGTTCAAATTCTGCTTGCTGGATGCGATCGCGACGAGTCGCGCTGTTGCCTGAAATTGGCTCAACATTAGTTACGGTATAGCGATCGCTAATTGCTCCATAAGGAGTTGAGGGTAACCCACCCGTACCAGTAACAGTAAAGCTTCCAGGTTGAAAGCTACGACGTGCTAAACAACTGTCAGCCAGCACTTGATCGGAACTCACAAATTCCTCTTCTAGAGGCTCTAGGGAACCTTCTACGTCACGAACGGAGGTATCAATATCGACAACACCATTAATTCCTAAGGTAGAACTAGCGGTGATTCTACTAGTTGGGTCAACAAATAATCCTTGGGTATTGATTTCAATCCTACCTCCAGCACCCTGAAGAGCATTGGCAGTGATGCGGCTGTTTTCTAGGACGGCTAGAACATCGGTATCAATCGTGATGTTGCCGCCATTGCCACTACCACCCGCTTCAGCAGAGACAATGCTGTTGCGGCGCAGTAGTAAAGACTGCGTTTTTAAGTTAACGTTGCCGCCTTCTCCTGCTATGGTTGTCGCAGCAGCAATACTTGCTTGCTCATCCAGACTAATCGAGTCAGCAATCACCTTCAGATTGCCTGCATCTCCAGTGCCTCGACTACGGACACTGAGTCTTCCCTCATTCTCCAGAATCAATTCTCCAGTTTGTACCGTGAGGTTTCCGCCTTGACCTGTCGAACCTGCTTCAGCCGTAGCCGCTAAAGCACTGAGAGCCGAACCATTGGGAGAACTACCACTCAACGTTACCGACTCCGACGCAATCACAGTAATATCTCCACCCCGACTTGAACCGACAGTACTTGCTGCGATCGCCGCCCCATCCCGTACTAATAATTCTCCCGTTGTCACCTCCACATTTCCAGCATCTCCAGCCGCCAAGGCATTACTAAACAAGCCAGTGAAAAATCGAGTGGTTGGTGAAAACTGCACCGGATCGCTGCCAACCAACTCAATTGACTCCAAAGCATTAACCGTCAAGTTTCCGGCTCGACCCGTCCCAAAACTAGCCGTTGTTACAGTTGCGTTATCTTGAGCCAACAACCGTCCTGTATTAATCGTCAAATCTCCAGCATCTCCACCAACACCAGCCCCCGTCCCTGTCAATAAGGAGGATGCACTCAGATCAACAGACTCGGAAGCGTTGAGTGTTAAATGCCCCCCCTCACCTGTTCCAAACGTAGAAGTAGCAACAAAGGCTCCATTACGAGCAACGAAAGAAGGTGTATTAATCACCAAATCCCCAGCCGAACCAGAATCAAAACTGGCTGTAAACAAACCGTTGCGGAGGTTTGTTGGGTCAACCGTTCCCGTCGCGAACTTGACGATATCTTCGATATAAGTTCCCGTTCCTATCAGTTCTACTGATTCTGAGGCGTTGACGGTAACGGTTCCTCCCCTTTGCCTACCTAACGTCAATGCAGTTAGGCGTGACTCCTCACGTAGCTGAAAGGTTCGCGCCTGCACTTGGATATCACCCCCCCGAATCCCACTGACATCTACCGTTGCTCCCTGAGATAACTCGATATCCTGAAAGTTCGGCACAGTGCTATAACCGAGTTCCCAGCCATTAGGGGTTGGATTCAAGTCAACTAAACTGGTGCCAGCAACACTCCCTAGCTCAACTCGTCCGCTAGGTGCCGTAACGTTGCCACCTTGGAGTAAAACGTTCCCTCCCACAAGCCCCAAGGTTTTTCCTGGTAGAACCGCTAAATTTGACCCTTGTATTTGTAGAGAACCTGGTGTCGCTCCAAATTGCAGTCCTAGAGGAACACTGACTGTTAGAAGCGGTAGATTTTGAGGACTTGTCGTACTGAACTGAGTGCCATCGGCAAAAACAACGCTGCTAGCAGTACTGGCAAAAAAGGAACCACTCACATCAAGACGGGCATTCGGTCCAAATAAAATGCCATTGGGATTAATTAGAAATAGATTAGCAGTACCCTCAACACCCAAGGTTCCTAGAATAGTCGAAGAGTTAGCACCTGTTACCCGTGTCAGAATGTTTTCAACTCCAGGAGGATTGGCAAAATAAACTTGCTGACCATCATCAAGATTGAATTCCAGAAAACTGTGGAACAGGTTTGTGTCTCTCAATGCCCCACCCTCGATGCGCTCAGCAGATTGGTTATTGATGATGGCACCAGGAGTAACAATAGAATTTTCGTTGCCCAACGTACTATCAGGTGTCAACTGAGCAAATGCATTGTCTTCGGAACTTAAAACAAAAAAAAGTAAAACGACGAAGCCAAAAATCTTCTCGTTTGCTTTTACTAGATTGACTCTTATCTTGTTTACAAGCCAAGCAAACCTTTGCGGCGCTAGCGCTACTGTACCGACTTCTGGACAGCAACTAACTCGCTCTTTTCTCGGCTTTAGCTCAGCGCACCAACTCCTCGTTTGCTGTGCCAACTTTACGTCCCCTACCACTTACCCCTAGTTTGGATTGTGTTGTAGGAATTTCTATCTATCGAAAGTGCAGGAACCAGAAAATTGAAATCTCTGTATAAAGTGTTACAAAAGGTAAATCTTACTTTATACAAACTTCAATAAGATGTTCACTCCACAACACTGGTAGGTAAAGCTAGCCTGAAGTTGTTGCTGTGTCTATAAGGCTCTTACTGCTCTACTACAACTGAATTCTGCACAGAATTTACTCACTGTTCTCTATTAACTCAATTTTACCCATTGGCTTGAATATCATTGCCAGTTGCCAATTAGGATAAACGGTGACCAAACAGCGGGGTGAGAGTATTCCAAATTAGCGATCGCTTTTAACTGAGCCTTTTGCAATGCCTCGGCTTTCATAACATTGGGTTGTTTTAGCTGGATGTAAAACTCTTCGATTAATGGCACTGTTGCAGCATCATTAATGTTCCATAAACTCGCAACAGCACTCTTAACACCAGCACGAATTGCTACCCCTGCAATTCCCAAAGCCGCTCGATCATCGCCAACAGCGGTTTCACAGGCACTTAGCGTAAGAAGTTCTACAGGTTGTTGACTTCGGCGCGAACCTCCGGAGACTCTTTGCGATCGCAAAACTGTATCAATGTCCTCAAGCGTAATCCGCGAGTCAAACGCTAGTAAAAAGGTATTTGCGGCATCTACCCCAAACTTGCCATGCGTAGCGATGTGAACAACAGGATAACTTTTTTCTTGCAATTGCTCTTGTAGCGTTTCCAGAGTGAAATCGCGATCGAGAAGCTTGGTTCCGCCCAGAATTTCCTGAACACCATCAACCTCAGCACGGACATTCATTAAGGCATTAAAAGGTGGACGCTCAACGGTTAAGCCCAGAATTAGGGCATCTGAATAATCTTGCTTCAGTGCTGTGCGAGTCGTCAGTGTCAGACTGGGAGTTGTCGCGATCGCATATTTCTCAATCAAAAACTTCTGTCCATCATGCAACGCTGCCATTGGTACTTGTCGCAACACCCCATCCTGAATAAAGACAAGTGTTTTAGGACTAGCTGCCGCTAACTCTGCCTCCAAGGGACGAATCAAAGCCTCATAGATTTTTTGAGCAGGTTTTAAATATTCATTAGTAGAGCGTTTTTCAAGTAATCGACGCAACTGGTCAATTTCTTGCTGCATTTGCTCTTGCGAGTAAGCGACAGAATGGCTAGTTAACTGTCCATTTGGCAAGCGCAAGATCATCTCAGTGTAGTCATCAAGAATCACCGAGTAAATAATCGCTGTATTCGCCTCTAGCAAACCCACCTCACCACTCGCCTCTGCCTGGGCAACTTGTACGCACTCGTCACCAAAGAAGTTTTGTAGTTCCGCCAGTGTGAGCAAGTCTAAAGTATCAATCACCTTTTCCAGATTTTTGGAGTCTGATGCCTTACTCTCCAGCCGCAGTTGGATTAACTCTCGATAGACAGGTTCAACCGAATCGCGAAAGTCAAATTGTAAGTCTGTATTCGCGGCAAGCAGGTTAGTGCGAATGCTTTGGAGAGTTGTGATCGCTTCTTCATAAGATGCGATCGCTTCTTGTGTCTTTCCTGCCGTCTTCAATAAACGCCCAGCCTGCCACTGCCAACGATAAAGGCTATCGGCTGCATTAACTTGCTCCGCCGCCAATTGCGCTTGTCGAATCAACTCCGTCGCCGTTGACAATTTGCCTAATGAGTGACTAACCTGCCCTAAGCTACCCAATGCAAACGATTCAGCCCGTCGATCTCCAATGGTTCTAGCAACGTTGAGTGCTTTGTCTAGGAGTAAGGCAGCAACGTTTCTCTCCTGTCCCCCTGTACTCCTGCACTCTTGTTCAATATTTAGGCAATTCTCACGCTCAACGGACGCTTGATGCCGAAGACTCTCAGCCAGATTAATCAAGATATAAGCTTTGTCTCGTGAATCGGGTAACGTTTCAACAAGTGCCAGAGACTGCTCACGATTTTTAGCAATCCCTGCCCAATCAGTTGATTCTCGTTGCTCTAGTAAACGATTGAGATTCAGTAACGCCTTGACTTGGGCGATACTTCCTAAGGCTTGACTCTCACGTAAGCTTTCCTCAAATGCCGACTCAGCCGCTGCGATATCTTGTTCTGCCAACTGAATCAATCGATTCTCTTCTGTTTTATCTCCTTCAATACGCCCAGCGATATCAGCCTGGTAGCGATACCGCTCATGACGGCTGATGTAGAGATTGCCTAGATAATTTAGAGACGTTGTAATGTAGTCTGGATAGTTGAATTGACGAGCAATTTGTAAACTCTCTTGGTGGGCAGCAAATGCCTGTTCATAGTCACCCAAAGCCCAATAAGCATTACCCAAAGCTCCCAACGCCGCCGCTTGAGTTCTTGAGTCTTGGTATTGTTGTGCAAGTTCTGCCACCGACTGCAAAATCTTAATCGCCCGTCGGTGCTGTCCCAAATCATTAAACGCCTGTGCCTGCTCCGTTAGTAGTTTCGGCAACTGACGACGAGACGCTTCATCATCTTGACGTTGGTAAATCTGAATCGCTTGCTCCCATTGCTGCGCTGCTTCTCCTAGTTGTCCAACTTGTCGATAAGCGAGTGCCAGGTTATTGTAAACAACTGCCCGTTCCTCATTGGGTAGAGGTTGTGAAAGAGCTTGTAAAAAAAGTGCGATCGCCTCATTAAATTTACCCGCCTCATACTGCTCAATTCCACTACGCACCAATTGCTGGGCAGGACTTGACTGAGCCACTACAGCAGTTTGTCCAATTGGCAAAACACTAAGTGTTAAGCAAAGAACAAACCCAACTAATAAGAAGAAAATGAAGCGATACAGACGACGGCAAAATCGGGACATTTTACATAATCCAAGTTTTACACTGTGGGCGCATAGCTGTGCGCCCCTACAGATGTATCTCAATAATGAGAACCCCCACATCTATCCTCATTACCACCAATCACACCTTGTGCAGGGGGTCTGGGGGAGGCACTCCGTCCCCCAGAAGGGGGGTTTGGGGGGTCTCCCCCCCAATTCCGGGTTCTTCCAAAAACTTAAACCAATACCATTACCTCCTAAGCAGGTACCCCCATCCCACGCTCTACAGCCGGACGCTGTTCTAATGTCTCCACCCAACGCTTAAGATTCGGGTGATTATCTAGAGTGAGTCCTTGCATATCATGAATTGCAATCCAAGGATAAGTTGCAATATCAGCAATCGAGTAGTCACCACATAAGAACTCTCGCTCTGCCAGTTGTTTATCTAAGACGCCATATATCCGTAAAGTTTCCTTCTCATAACGCTCAATTGCATAAGGAATCTTTTCCGGCGCAAACTTCTTAAAGTGGTTCAACTGACCTAACATTGGGCCCACACTCCCCATCTGCAACATCAGCCAAGACAAAACCTGAAACTCAGCTTTCTCCTCAGTCGGCAAAAGTTTGCCAGTTTTCCGGGCTAAATAAATCAAGATTGCACCAGACTCAAAAACAGTAATGCCAGTATCTTGGTCAACGATCGCAGGAATTTTGCTGTTAGGATTAATTGCCACAAATTCTGGCGTAAATTGGTCACCTTTAGTAATGTCAATTTTATGGACATTGTAAGGCAGCTCAACTTCCTCCAACATGATGGAAGCCTTACGCCCGTTGGGTGTCGTGAAAGTGTAAAGGTCAATCATTTGGAAATAGGTGTTAGGTGTTAGGTGTTAGGGGAAACTAATTTTCCTTTTTTGTTGTGTGCCTTAAGTAGCCTAAGATGCCCCCTGCATAAGCCATTATCAGAGTGAGTCTAGCTTGAAATCTTTAACCCGACTATCTTCCGAAGAGCAGGTTGCTCTTGAGGTCGTTACCATAATTTCAGCAACGAATGAGACAAACAGGCTTACCTAATGCAGCAGACAACCCATCCGATTGTCAAAGACTTAGTGCTTGTTGGTGGCGGTCATTCTCATGCGATCGCATTAAGAATGTTTGCAATGAATCCCTTGCCAGGAGTACGTTTAACGCTGATTACGGAAGCCTCTCATACCCCCTATTCAGGGATGCTACCTGGTCACGTTGCTGGTTTCTATGATTTTGACGAATGCCACATCGACTTGCGGCGACTCGCTCAGTTCGCCCAAGTTCAACTCTACATCGACCGAGCCGTTGGACTTGACTTAGAAAACAAAAAAGTTCTTTGTGCCAATCACCCACCCGTTGCATTTGATGTATTGTCTATCAACATTGGCAGCACTCCAGCACATATTGATGTTTCAGGAGCTACCGAATATGCCATTCCCGCCAAACCAGTTCCTCAATTTTTGAGTCAGTGGAATCAGTTAGTAGAGGACGTTGCCAAGAATCCTCAACAACCCATCTGTCTTGGTATTGTTGGTGGTGGTGCAGGAGGTGTGGAACTCGCATTAACCATGCAACGCCGTCTGCATCAAATCCTCCAAGATACTCAACTACCTCTACAAATCCATTTATTCCATCGTGACGCTGAACTGTTGCTCAGTCATAGCCCTTGGGTACGCCAACGACTTCTAGATATTCTGGTTAGTCGAGGAATACAGGTGCATCTTCAGGAACCTGTATCTGAGGTTCTACATGGAAAAATTCAGTGTGAATCGGGTTTAGTCGTAGAGTGCGACTACACGTTCTGGGTAACTCAAGCGTCTGCACCGGATTGGATTCAGGAATCTGGACTCAAAACAGACCCAAAAGGCTTTGTTCTAGTTAACGATACCTTGCGATCGCTTTCTCATCCCGACATCTTCGCAGCAGGTGACATCGCCACAATGGTGAATCATCCCCGTCCTAAAGCGGGAGTATTTGCTGTGCGTCAGGGGAAGCCGCTATTTGAAAATCTGCAACGAGTCTTATTAGGAAAACCACTAAAACCCTATAAGCCACAGAAGTTGTACTTAGGCTTAATTGGTACTGGGGATAGAAGTGCGATCGCATCCTGGGGACGCTTCGGCTGGCAATCTCCGTTACTGTGGCGCTGGAAAGACCATATCGACCGCAAGTTCATGCACCGCTTCAGTGACTTGCCTGAAATGTCAGTACTTACTAATCAGTCGTCAGTAATTAGTGGCAAACAACCAACAACCAACACAATGCGTTGTGCTGGTTGCGGCTCAAAAGTAGGTAGCACTACCCTAGAGCGAGTTTTGCAACGGTTGCAACTGGAAGCCCCGAATTGGGGTAAACGAGACGATATTCTCATCGGATTGGGGACACCGGATGATGCGGCTGTGCTGCAAGTGCCAACGGGTCAGGTAATCGTGCAGACAATTGATTACTTTCGCTCCTTAATCAATGACCCCTATACCTTTGGGCAAATCAGCACCAATCACTGTTTGAGTGATATTTTTGCAATGGGTGCCACAGCTCAAAGCGCCTTAGCTATAGTGACTGTTCCTTATGCTATGGAAGAAAAGGTTGAGGAAACGCTCTATCAACTGTTATCAGGGGCAATGAATGTACTGTCCAAAGCGCAAGCACCATTAATTGGTGGTCACACAACAGAAGGGACAGAATTAGCCTTTGGACTTACCTGCAATGGACTTGCTGCACCTGACAAACTACTACGAAAAGGTGGGATGAAGCCTGGTCAAGTGCTGATTCTTACCAAAGCGCTAGGGACTGGTACTTTATTTGCGGCTGATATGCGCTTGCAGGCAAAAGGTCGCTGGATTGATGAGGCGGTTCACTCAATGTTGCTGTCGAATCAGGAAGCAGCGATCGCATTTATGAAACATGGAGCCACTGCCTGTACAGATGTTACAGGTTTTGGGATATTGGGACACCTGCTAGAAATGGTAAAAGCGTCAGGTATTGCGGTTGAGTTGAATTTAGAGGCAATTCCGGTTTTGGAAGGGGCTTTGGAGATGTTGCAACTAGGAATTACCAGTTCGCTTCAGCCGCAAAACCTCCGTGCATCGTTTTACATCAGTAATTTATCTGAAGTGAGTGTTTCTCCTAAGTACCCAATCCTATTTGATCCACAAACATCTGGTGGACTTCTCGCAACGGTGTCTTCTGAACAAGCGGATTCCTGTTTAGCGGCACTGAAGGCACAGGATTATCCTCACAGTCAAATCATTGGTCGTGTGGTACAAACAACTGATGGTATTCAGCCAATTGCGATCGCATCTATCTAAAATAACTTCTCTATTTCAAGGTAAGGAATTTCTCCAAAGCCGCGACCATCACCGGAGGCCAACGGCGAACTGACTTCACCCAATCTATATTTCTATATCGCCCATCCAAACCAACAACCGCTGCCCAATTGCTTTCCGCTTCGCCTTGTAGTCCCTGTTGCCAGAGTGCGGCGGTTAGTGCGGCTCGGACATCGGGAAATTGAGGGTATTTGCGGATAATATTACGCATGGTGCGGATTGCTTCTTCTGTCTGACCCGTTTGATACAGGGCAAGGGCATAGTTAGCACGGGCAAAGGCAAAGTTTGGGGCTAATTCAGCGGCTTTCTGGTAATCTGCGATCGCTTCTTCCCATCGTCCTTGCCCTGCTTTGGCATTTCCTAAGTTGTTATACGCCATTGCATCATTAGGATTGAGTTCCAGCACTCGCTTGTAATCAGCAATTGCCTCATCCCAACAACCCAGTGCTTCAAGTGCGGTGCCACGATTCAGGTAGGGGTCAGCGGCATCAGGAGCGAGTTTAATAGATTTGTTGAAATCTGCGATCGCGTCTTCTAACTTATTCTGACTTACCCTTGAATTTCCCCGATTACTCCAACCCACAAAATTGTCCGGTAATAACTCAATCAACTGAGTCCAGTAGCCTTCAGCGGTGGGAAAGTTACCCTTCTCTGTCGCCGCAAACGCTTCTTGCCTAAGTTCATTCAGTTGCTGTATCTGAGACTCATTCAAGTCAGCCATCTGACTCTGCGCCAATACAGACTCATCTGAGGAGAAAACTAGTAATACACAAAGTAGTAAAGTCAGAATCCAGCGAATCATAAATGACACTTAAGGAAGCTTAGAGTTTGGAAAATTAAATAACAAATAAATTTAGGCATCAAAAAAATCACCTATTATTATTCATCAACTATTTTATTAATACAAGTTGATTAACTTAACAAAACGACCTGCCAAGGGCAAATCAAATTCTGACTTTTCCCGAATCGCCGACATACACATTATCCACTCATCACAGCCCTGCCAAGGCCATGCCATTGCTGCTCCACCTCTTACAACATACGGTGGTTCCTGAACTCCTGGCAATTCATTTTCTGAAGCTTTGGTGTAGTCGGGACGATAAGAGTCTTCACACCACTCACCAACTGACATTCCTACTAAACCAAAAGGATTAGCAGCCGCTTTACACTTTTCGGAATCACTAAACTCATAAAGTAAAATCTTCTGTTCCAAAACCTCATCACTTGGAATCTCATCACCCCAGTAAAATAACGTTGTCGTTCCACCCCTATAGGCATATTCCCACTGAACTTCTGAGGGTAAGTGAAAACCAAATTTCTCCAGTAGTACCTCAATTCGCTCTCTTGTTAAAGAAGCAGGAACTATATCAGTTTCCTTTTCAGCAAAGTCAGAAATGAAATCATCAGAATATAGTGCCAGATGTTCTTGAGCAAAATTATTGAGCAAGGGAAACCGGGAGATTAAAAAAGGTGGTACCTGAACTAAATGAACAGGACGCATAAAATCGAAAGAATCCAAGCAGAGTTCTTTCCCCTTAACTAAGCGCCTTAAGGCTGCTTCTTCTTGCGAAGAGAAGCCCATATTAAACTGACCACCAACAATAAAGTTAAACTCTAACCCTGTTGGCAAATGTCTAAAGGTAGGAACACGCAATGAGGGTTGATTTGTGTAGCTCAAGGTGTATTGATGAACATATTCTCCCCTAAGCTGCTCTTCTAAATCTCTCACAACAGCATCTTGCTCATCCTCGCTAAGGCTCAGCCATTGCTCTAACTGTTCTAAAGCGCAAAAGTCGCTCTTGATTACTGTCATAAGCTGCTCATCCTTGTAGTTTGCACCCACTCGTTGAAGGCTTCAAGAGTTAAGCTTATATAGCCCAAAGCCGTCAGCTATCAGCTTTTTTGTTTTCCTTGCTCCGTCTCTTGTTTCACACCCCTTCCGCTGTACCTCATCTAATCTGAAAAAAGGCAGAAGGCGGAGGGCTTTTATGCAGAAGGAATAAGGATTTTCATCCAAACGTTTGTGAGCTTTCGTCTCATGGTATCTAACTGAAAACCGCTATAAATTCTTATTCTTCAGAATACAGCGTTTCTACTCATACCCTAAGTGCTTCCGAGCAGCGGCTGTAGCTACACGACCACGAGGTGTCCGGTGCAAGTAGCCAATCTGCAACAGATATGGTTCATAGACTTCCTCAATGGTTTGAGCATCTTCTCCAGTGGCTGAAGCAACGGCTTCCAAACCCACAGGCCCGCCATTAAATTGTTCAATCATTACACTCAATACCAGTCGGTCTGTCCAGTCCAAACCACTGGGGTCTACATTAAATACTTCGAGTGCTTCTGCGGCTACTTCTTTGTTAATCGGTGCATATTTTTTGACCTGAGCATAGTCTCGTACTCGCTTGAGCAATCGGTTAGCAATTCGAGGCGTTCCACGGGAACGACGAGCAATTTCTTCAGCACCATCCTGTGTTACAGGTGTTTTAAGAAGTTCCGCTGTCCTTTGGACGATCAGAGTCAGTTCATCGGGTTCATAGAAGCGCAGTCGTTGAATCAAGCCAAAGCGATCGCGTAATGGCGAAGTCAGCGAACCCACACGAGTTGTCGCCCCCACTAACGTAAAGTTCGGTAGTGGAATACTCCGAATGCGAGCCGTCTGCCCCTTACCAATCGTGATATCCAATCGATAGTCCTCCATCGCTGGATACAGAAGTTCTTCAGTCATTCGCGACAGCCGATGGATTTCGTCGATAAACAACACATCCCCTGGTTTCAGATTTGTCAAGATTCCCGCAATATCTCGCGGACGTTCCAAAGCGGGTGCAGCGGTAATTTTGCAGTTGACTCCCATCTCCGTCGCCAAAATCAGCGACATTGTTGTTTTTCCCAATCCTGGCGGCCCGTACAAAAGCAGGTGATCCATTGACTCATTTCTAGCTTTTGCCGCTTCAATCGCAATTTCCAAGACACCTTTTAATTCCTTTTGCCCGATGTAGTCAGCCAAGCGTTGCGGTCGGATGCCTTCTTCTTGGTTACCCGTTTCGTCAGCCATTGCCGTGGCTAGCAAAAGGTCTTCTTCTGACTGTTCCTTACTGAAATTTTTACGGCGACTCTTGGTTTTCTTACCTGCCTGAGGTTGCCGATCGGGTTCTTGTGACTGTTGTCTGAAGGAAGTTATCGCCATGATAGGGAGTGGAGAGTAGGGGCAGGGGAGTAAAAGAGTTTTGTCTTCGAGTCCCCAAAATCTTGTCTAATTAACAATGACTAACGATCATTGACTTAGGATACAGAGCAATGCTAGCTAAACGAATCTTACCTTGCCTGGATGTGAAAGCTGGACGAGTTGTCAAAGGTGTCAACTTCGTTAATCTGCAAGATGCGGGTGATCCAGTGGAATTAGCACAAGCTTATAACGAGGCAGGGGCTGATGAACTAGTGTTTCTAGATATCACGGCTACCCATGAAGACCGGGACATTATTCTTGATGTGGTATACCGCACGGCAGAACAAGTATTTATCCCTTTAACAGTTGGTGGCGGTATCCAATCCTTAGAAAGTATTAAATTATTGTTAAGAGCCGGAGCGGATAAAGTCAGCATCAATTCAGCGGCGGTACGCAATCCAGACTTTATTAACCAGGCAAGCGATCGCTTTGGCAATCAGTGTATTGTCGTAGCCATTGACGCGAGACAGCGCAAAGATCCCAGCAATCCTGGCTGGGATGTCTACGTCCGAGGTGGACGGGAAAACACAGGGATAGATGCCATCCTTTGGGCAAAAGAAGTTGAGCAACGGGGTGCGGGAGAACTACTTGTCACCAGCATGGACGCTGATGGAACTAAGGCAGGCTATGACTTAGAACTGACTCGCACCATTGCCGAACAAGTGGAAATTCCCGTCATTGCTTCCGGTGGTGCAGGCAACTGCGCTCATATTCATGAAGCACTCACCACAGGGAAAGCCGAAGCCGCGCTTCTGGCTTCTCTACTGCATTACGGAGAACTCACTGTATCAGAAATCAAAAATTATCTCGCAGAACACCAAGTCCCTGTACGACTTCTGTAATACATCTAAGCGATTCTTTCCGAAACTATTAAATATTGTTGTGTATCACAACACTGTGCGTTGTGTTCAGCCATCTGAGCGGCTGCTAGAATGGACAAAGTGTTAAATTTCGTTAACTTATGTTGATTGCTATTTTAATATTTGATGTTGCTTTAGTGGCTTGGTCGCTGCACCTGATGCAGGAAGCCTTCGACAGCCAACAGTTTTCCCTGATGCTAGCTGGCACTCTAGTCGCCATGTCAGCCGCTGCCATGTTAGTCGTCTACTTCCTGATGGGTAGTTATGTTGGCTATCTGACCCAGATGGCTCAATCCCCAAGTTCGTTCTACTGAAACCAACGCCAACCGCTTCCCTAGACTTGACGAAACCTAGTTATTACGGCATCATAAAAAACGCACTGCACGGGGTTATAGCTCAGTTGGTAGAGCACCTCAATGGCATTGAGGGGGTCAGCGGTTCGAATCCGCTTAGCTCCATACCTAGGAAAACCTAAATTAAGGGTTCTAGCTTAAATTAAGGCTAGAACCCTTAATTAATAGGGGAAACATCTAAGAAGTCGCGCAGAAATAACCAAACTTTTGGGCTAGGGAAAAGGTTAAAGGGGCAATGCTTCCACATCAAGCTTTCCCTTTCTCCCTATATCCTTTCCCCGACTCAACACGGATAACTTATTTTTTCGCGAGTCCTAAGAGTTTTGATTGCTTCTCAAAAATTAGCTCGTCGGTATAAAAATCTATGTCGATTCTGGAGATATTGGCTACATTGAGAGCTATCTATAGATAAAAAAAAGTGATAAGAGATGAGTCATGAGTACTGGGAGTAATCTCTAGGTTCCAGTACTCAGGACGGGCAGGGGGGGGCGGATGCCCAGATATTACTCAAAACTCTTTGAGGGACATTGCTATGCAGCCGGAACAACAACAGCGAATAATGGGCTACTTCATTGAGGAGGCAAAAGACCACCTCAATACGATTGAGCAAGGTTTGCTCAATCTGCAAAGCACCATGGAAGACACCGAAATGGTAAACGAGGTCTTTCGTGCAGCCCATTCTGTCAAAGGCGGAGCGGCAATGTTGGGATTCAACAGCATTCAGAAAACCGCTCATCGTTTGGAAGACTGCTTCAAAGTCCTCAAAGAATCACCTGTGAAGGCTGATCATCAACTAGAATCCTTATTTTTACAAGTATTTGATACCCTCCAGGCACTTGTCGAGCAACTCCAAGGACCATTTGGGCTAACCGATGAAGCCGCTAACACGATCATGGCGGAGGCTGAGCCAGTTTTTGAGGAACTCAATAATTACCTAGGGCAGTTGGTCAAGAAAGCTGAGGATAGTACTTCCTTTGCCACGGCTGAGACTTTATTGCCAGTGGAAGTTCATACTAGCGCTGCCGTACACCACGCACCGCTAGCGGCAAATGCTTCGTTCAGTCAAGACCCTATAGAGGTGGTACCAGAAAGCTTCAGACGAGATGTCTTGGTCGAACTTCGAGAAATGTTGCAGTTGTTTAAGCAAGCAGACTTGCCTGAGTGCCGTGAAGCATTGCAAGAACACTGCCGATTCTTAGCGCATCTTGGAGAGCAACTAGATTTGCCGGGTTGGAGTGAGCTATTAGAGTCATCACAAAATGCGATCGCTTGTGAAGGTAATTCCTTCCGCCTACTGGCGAGCCTTGTGATCAAAGAAATCAAACAGGCTCAAGAATTAGTCATGGCAGGTCGTTCGGTTGAGATTGCCCCCAGTGAACAACTGCAAGCACTCGTCCCAGCCGCTTCTGTCGAGACAACATTGGATAGCGATTTGTCAGCGACTAGCCTATTTGATGACCTAGATAGTCCTATCCAAGAACAACACAACTTTATAGAAGCAGAGGACACTTCAGCCAACCAATACGAAAGCTTGCCTGAAATCCAACAAGACTCCTGGTTTACCTCAAGCTCTAGTCCTCAATCTCGCAGCGGAGCAAATTTTTCATTCCGCACGACTAGTACCACTTCTAGTCCGGGTGAACCTAGCGATCCTGAAGTCGGAATGGCAGAGCTTAATAGCCTAGCGGATATCTTTGAAGGTCAAACTCCTGATTTAGATCAAACCTGGCAAGAAGAGGAAATCATCAGCTTTAATGACAGGCAACCCAGACCCGCTCAAGACAGCTCTTTCACTTGGGACGATAATCCTTACGAGATTCCTTCGGAAGGCAACGATTTTGCAGACTTGATGGGTGACCTAAATGACTTGGAACTCTCAACAACTGAGGCATCCACTCATGAAGATTTGAGAGATTGGTTGGGTGACGATGCAAGTGTTGAGGTACCCTTACAAGAAGATTTAGCACCATTGAGCAACGATTACTCAGAAAGCTCATTAAGCGCAACGGATGACTTTTCAGACCTACTATTTGAGGCGGATAGCTCAGATCTGCTAGCAACATCAAGCACCTCATCAGACGACTTGAACAGTTTGTTTGGTGACAGTTTCTTTGAAGAAAACGCGCCTGTTTCACAGAACCCAGAAGAGTTTGTTTTTGACGCTGAAGCAATGACTGAAAGACAGCCACAGGATGATGACTTCTTTGCCATGCCAGTGGTAGAGGGGTTCGATGAGGCAGATGCTCTTGGACTGGAAGATGCAGGACTCTTATCAGCAGATGATGAGGAATTCTTGAGTGAAGCGTTTATCAGGGATGAGGATAACGCTCTTACTTTTGAAGACTCAGCCTGGGAACTAGAAGACATTGGTAACGACGAACTCCAGTTGGATGAAGCGTCATTTACTGAGTCAGAGCTTGACCTAGGCGACTGGCTGGAAAGCTCTGAACGTGAAGCAGCCAATCTTTCTGAGAATGATTTAGGCTTTGGGGAAGAACTGGTAATTGACGACGAACAAAGCGACAGCCTCTTTGAAACCACTCCGGAAGAAACAACTTTAGGCAGTTTCGAGGAGCCTTTCGATTTCGATGAATTGGCTTTTGACGAATCTGCCAATAACTTTAATTTGTCGGCTGATGAAGACTTCGACTTAAGTGGATTTGAGGCACAGAGCGATATATCAGCTAGTCCATCAGCACAGCAGCCAGATTTGTCACTTGATGATAGTCTTTGGGACACCCCGACAATAGACGAATTGTCAACTCCGCAAGCGGAAAGTTTACTTGAAGAGTCACTGTTGGATGTAGACGAGCCGGAATTTACCCTGGATGAGCTGAGTACAGCTGGGATGAATGCCGACTTCATCGATTTCGACTTAGATGAGACATCAGCCAACTCCCTCAACCTAGATGAAACAAGTGAGGGAGATTTGGATAATTGGTTTGGGACTGAAGCTCCTTTAGTTGCTGAGGCATCAGAGAATGAGGCTTTTGACTCATTAGAGACCTCAGAGGATTGGCTAGAGTCTCAAACAACTGAGACAGAAGCATTAGGACTCGAAGAGTTTAACCTTTCTTCATTAGAGGAGTTAGATGCCAATCCTAGCTTTAATAGTCTCGATGACTTATTTGATACCGATTCAGAAGCGACTGAGACTTCGGCAGCTAATAACATCTTAGAGTTTGAAGACTTTTCTTCTACTGAAGCATCAGCAACGACTGATAGCTGGGATAGCGAACTTGAAGAAGCTTCCCTAATGTCCTTTATAGACAATTTTGCTGATATCTCAGAATTCAATGATGAGGAACTCTTTGAACAAGAGACCACTGAAACGAATCAAGTCACCGACAGCGATATCTCCCTCAATTGGCAAGAGTCAGACATAGACTCGCTACTAGGTGACGAAGCATCAGAAGATATCGATCCTTTAGACTTTGCCTCAGTTGATGTAGATTCTCTCAATCTGGAAGAAGATTTCGGTAGTACAACCTCAGCAGAAGAATTTCGCTTCGAGGAGATGCCGGGAGATAGCGAGGCATTAGATTTCGCCTCAGCTGATTTAGAGCTTTTCAATCTAGAAGAAGATTTCGCTACTGAATCCTCGGCAGAAGGATTTCGCTTCGAGGAGGCACCAGAAGATGCACTGGAAGATATCGATGCTTTGGACTTTGCCTCAGTTGATGTAGATTCTCTCAATCTGGAAGAAGATTTCGGTAGTACAACCTCAGCAGAAGGATTTCGCTTCGAGGAGATGCCGGGAGATAGCGAGGCATTAGATTTCGCCTCAGCTGATTTAGAGCTTTTCAATCTAGAAGAAGATTTCGCTACTGAAGCCTCGGCACAAGAATTAAGCTTTGATGAGGCACCAGCAGATGCACTCGAAGATATCGATGCTTTGGACTTTGCCTCAGTTGATGTAGATTCTCTCAATCTGGAAGAAGATTTCTCTAGCACAACCTCAGCAGAAGGATTTCGCTTCGAGGAGAGGCCGGGAGATAGCGAGGCATTAGATTTCGCCTCAGCTAATTTAGAGCTTTTCAATCTAGAAGAAGATTTCGCTACTGAAGCCTCGGCACAAGAATTAAGCTTTGATGAGGCACCAGCAGATAGCGAGGCATTAGATTTTGCCTCAGCTGATTTAGAGCTTTTCAATCTGGATGAAGATTTTGCGACTGAAGCCTCAGTAGAAGGATTGAGCTTTGATGAGGCACCAGCAGATAGCGAGGCATTAGATTTTGCCTCAGCTGATTTAGAGTCTTTCAATCTGGACGAAGATTTTGCGACTGAAGCCTCAGTAGAAGGATTGAGCTTCGAGGAGATGCCAGGAGATATTGATGCTTTAGATTTTGCCTCAGCCGATTTGGATGCGCTCAATTTTGAAGAAGATTTGGGAACTGAGGTATCGGCACAAGAATTGAATTTCGATGAGGCACCAGGAGATATCGATGCTTTAGATTTTGCCTCAGCTGATTTAGAGCTTTTCAATCTAGAAGAAGATTTCGCTAGCGAGGCTTCGGCAGAAGGATTTCGCTTCGAGGAGGCACCAGGAGATGCACTCGAAGATATCGATGCTTTGGACTTTGCCTCAGTTGATGTAGATTCTCTCAATCTGGAAGAAGATTTCTCTAGCACAACATCAGCAGAAGGATTTCGCTTCGAGGAGATGCCAGGAGATAGCGAGGCATTAAATTTCGCCTCAGCTGATTTAGAGCCTTTCAATCTGGAAGGAGATTTCGCTAGTGAAGCCTCGGCAGAGGGATTAAGCTTTGATGAGGTACCAGGAGATAGCGAGGCATTAAATTTCGCCTCAGCTGATTTAGAGCCTTTCAATCTGGGAGATTTCGCTAGTGAAGCCTCGGCAGAGGGATTAAGCTTTGATGAGGTACCAGGAGATAGCGAGGCATTAGATTTTGCCTCAGCTGATTTAGAGCTTTTCAATCTAGAAGAAGATTTTGGTAGCGAAGCCTCGGCAGAAGGATTTCGCTTTGATGAGGTACCAGGAGATAGCGAGGCATTAGACTTTGCCTCAGCTGATTTAGAGTCTTTCAATCTGGACGAAGATTTTGGTAGCGAAGCCTCGGCAGAGGGATTTCGCTTTGATGAGGTACCAGCAGATATCGATGTTTTAGACTTTGCCTCAGCTGATTTAGAGCCTTTCAATCTGGACGAAGATTTTGGTAGCGAAGCCTCGGCAGAAGGATTTCGCTTTGATGAGGTACCAGGAGATAGCGAGGCATTAGATTTTGCCTCAGCTGATTTAGAACCTTTCAATCTGGAAGGAGATTTTGGTAGTGAAGCCTCGGCAGAAGGATTTCGCTTTGATGAGGTACCAGGAGATAGCGAGGCATTAGATTTTGCCTCAGCTGATTTAGAGTCTTTCAATCTGGACGAAGGTTTCGCGACTGAAGCTTCGGCACAAGAATTGAACTTCGAGGTAGAAGCCGAGGAGACAGTAGAGCCTCAAGCGGCGATGTTTGAATGGGAAACGGCTGAAACAACTGAAGCTGTTGATAGTGAATCCTTAGCAACTTCGCCAGTCTCGGAGTTAGAAGCACTACTGGGAACTGGGGAATCGGAAGAGGCAGATGCCCTTAATGTTTTAGAGGAGGGCTTATTTGAGACGGAAGCCGCTTCTGACTGGGAGCTTGCGCCAGTTGAAGAAGAAGCTATTGATGATTTCCTAGATTGGCAAGGAACAGACGCCGTTGAGACAACTGAAAATCTAGAAGACTTCTTGGGTGTTGAGGCAGATAATCTCACAGTTTCCGAAGACTGGGAGGAGATGGACACAGATCAAGGTTCATTAGAACTTTGGGATGTGGAGACAGAGGAAGACCTGAACACGGCTTTGGGATTGGAGTGGGAAACGGCAGAGAGTGATGAACGACCGGAAGCTGCACAAACCCCAGCAGTACCAGATGTGCTAGCTACTGAAACTAGTGCTGATGGCTGGGCCGATTTGGATAGTCTCCTGGGAGAAGGGAGTGAAGGAGAAGCCCAACTCGATGATTTCGCTTTCTTAAATGAACAAGAAGAAGACCAGTCTCTGACAGCTGAGTTCGATAGCTTCGAGAGCGCTAGCGAGGTAACAAGTTCCCTAGAGTCGGAGTTTGACGATTTAGAGGCACTGCTAACGGAGGAAGCGCTACCGGCTCCAGCCTTAGCCTCATCCAATCTGGATGCATTTGATGACCTTGAACTCCTCTTGGAGGACATCAATACCGCTGAGCAATCGCCAGCGCCTGTAACAAGTAAGGCTCCTGAGACAGACAGCCTTGATGATGAATTTGGCGACTTGGAGAAACTGCTAGAGCAGGCAGATCAGACGATGGGTGGGCCACAAAAAGCGATCGCTGACCAGCGACAGGCTCGCTCGGTTATCCGACCGCGTAATGGTGCTAGGCTCTTTGAGCAGACAATGCGGGTGCCTGTAAAACACCTGGACAGTCTCAGCAACTTAGTGGGGGAACTGGTAGTAAACCGCAACAGCTTGGAGCAAGACCAAGAACGTTTACGGCAGTTTTTGGATAATTTATCGCACCAAGTCTTAGCCCTTAGTGATGTAGGGGCGAGGATGCAGGATTTGTATGAACGCAGCCTCCTGGAAACCTCGCTGCTGTCTAGCCGCCCAGGTCAACGTTCCTCTTTCCATTCAGACCGCGCCCCCAATAACAACTCTTCTGGTATGGAGTACGATCCCCTGGAAATGGATCGTTTCACTGGGTTCCATTTGCTCTCCCAAGAGATGATTGAGCTGATTGTTCGGGTAAGAGAGTCGGCATCTGACATCGAGTTTTTGGTCGATGAAACAGACCAAGTGGCTCGGATGCTGCGGCAGGTGACCACCCAGTTGCAGGAAGGACTGACACGCGGACGGATGGTGCCGTTTGCCCAGACGGCTGACCGCTTATTCCGAGCTGTCCGTGAAATTTCCCTAAAACTCAACAAGGAAGCTCAATTACACGTTGAGGGTCGAGAAACATTAATCGACAAAATGATTCTCGAACACCTCTCTGACCCGATGGTTCACCTAGTCAACAACGCCCTGACTCATGGCATTGAACCACCCGAAGTACGCAAAGCCGCCGGTAAGCCAACGGCTGGTCAAATTACCCTGAGGGCTTCCCAGCAGGGTAACCAAACCGTGATTTCTGTCTCCGATGATGGCGCAGGTATTGACCCAGAACTAGTAAGAAGAAAGGCAGTTGAGCAAAAACTCATCAGTCGAGCCAATGCCAAAAACCTTACTAACTTAGATTTGTACGACTTCCTCTTCCATCCCGGCTTTACGACCAAAGATAAAGAGGATGAGTACGCGGGTCGAGGGGTTGGCATGGATGTCGTGCGAACAAGCTTGAGTGAGATTCGGGGCGCAATTCACATTGATTCGGCATTAGGTAAGGGAACAACCTTTACGATTCGTCTGCCTTTAACGTTGAGTATCTGTAAGGCGCTTTGCTGTCTAAGCGCTCACGCTCGTCTCGCCTTCCCAATGGACGGGGTAGAAGATATGTTGGATGTGCCGTGCGATCGCATCCAAACGAATGCAGAAGGTCAAACCTGTATCCAATGGCGTGATACATTGCTGGCGTTCCAGCCCCTCTCTGAACTGCTAAGCTACAATCGCCAAATCAATCGGGCTACTGTATACGGCGGCAAGCGAGAAGACGACATGATTTCCATAGTCGTGTTGCGTAGTTCTAGTAACTTCATCGCTATCCAAGTCGATCAGGTGTTGGGCGAACAGGAGATCGTAATTAAGCAACTCGAAGGACCTGCACCTAAGCCAATAGGAATTGCTGGAGCGACTGTCTTAGGGGATGGTCGGATTATGCCAATTGCTGATGTTTTGGAACTGATTGACCTCTCGATGGGTCGCATTCGCAAAGATGGAGTTACTACTCTCTGGTCGAGAGATGAATCCTCCGCTCAACCGCCAGAAGATGTGCCTCCTGTCAAGGTAGAGCCAATGGTTCTGATTGTTGATGACTCCATTACAGTGCGTGAACTTCTATCTATGACCTTTACCAAAGCGGGTTATCGGGTTGAACAAGCCCGTGATGGTCAGGAAGCTTGGGATAAGCTACGCTCCGGTCTACCGTGCGATATTGTCTTCTGTGACATTGAAATGCCAAGAATGGACGGTCTAGAGTTGCTATCTCGGCTTCAGAAAGACGAAAATCTCCAGCATCTACCAATCGCCATGCTCACCTCTCGCGGTGCTGACCGACATCGGCAAATGGCTTCTCAGCTAGGAGCTAGCGGCTACTTCACCAAGCCTTATCTGGAAGAAGTACTGCTTGAGGCAGCACAGCGAATGATCAAAGGAGAAGTTCTCTTTGGCAGCAGTAGTAATGCTTGAACGGTTGGGGGAAAGGTTAGATTAGGTGAAAGGGAAAAGGTGCAACTTCTGCCTTCTGCCTTTTGCCTTTTGCCTTTTGCGATAAAGGTCAGCTTCCAGAATATATGTTCTATCCTGGGAGAGTTGATCAGTATAACTTCTTTGTGTCTTGAGGAAGATTTTGAGACAGCAGACCCTGACGAAAAAACGAGTTAGTCAAAGCTTAAGCACTGTCCTGATGACAGTATCCCTATGGGGACTGACAGGGATATTCCAACCACCTGCAAAAGCCAAGGACGTAGAGCTGAAAGTAGGAGTCGTGCAGCGATTCGGAGACGAACCAACTGACCAGCTAACCTTGAAAGCGACTCCAGGCGATCGCCTTACCTTACGGTTTTTGTCAGGCGATATGCAACCGCAAACGCTGCAAGTGGAAAGCGTCAATCTGGAAACTTTGATGCAAAAGATTCCAGAACCAATGGTGGAAGAGCGTCTCGTACTCAGCAACCACGCCACCTTTGAAACAGCAGAAGACAATGCTAATCAGTGGCGACAGTACGGTATTGAGGTTGAGATTACTCAACCCGAACGCTGGCAAGTTTGGGCAAAACGGAATGTTTATCAAACCCCCTTACTGCGACGGTTGCTGCTTTCTGCACTTCAAGCCAAAGGCGATACAACGGCTCAAATTGAAACAGAAATTCTACAACGAGTGCCACGAGTATCCTTTGTTGTCAATGGCTACCGCTACACTCGTCGGCAGTTGGAGATTTCTTCAGAAAAAAATCTTATTCAGGTTGGTGTTGGGAAGGATGACCAAAACCCACGTCTCTACAGTGGTAGTTTGCGAATTCAACCCAACGCCTACGGGACTTACACCCTGGTGAATCAGGTTCCTGTCGAAACCTATCTGCGGGGTGTAGTGCCTCATGAAATTGGAGCGGGTGCCCCCTATGCTGCCGTAGAAGCTCAAACTATCCTTGCGCGAACCTATGCCTTACGCAACCTACGCCGATTTGTCGCTGATGGTTACGAACTGTGTGCAGATGTCCACTGCCAGGTTTATAGAGGATTAACGGGTACAGCACCGATTACTGACCAAGCGATCGCAGCCACAAAAGGATTGGTGCTAACGTACAACAACGAGCTAGTAGATGCCCTTTATTCTTCAACCACTGGGGGTGTCACCGCTCCTTTCAGTGATGTCTGGAATGGCTCAGAACGCCCCTATCTAAAAGCCGTCATAGACTCACCTAACTTAGTCTGGAATCTAGCGCAAAAGCCCTTAGCTGATGAACGAAATTTTCGGGAATTCATTAACTTAAAGCAGGGTTTTAATGAAACTGGCAGAGATGCCTTCCGATGGAGTAGGGGAAACACACTAGAACAGATAGCCAAGGATTTAAGACGCTATCTTGAAAGATCCAAACACCCCCTTGCCAACTTCACCACAATTGTGCAGATGCAGGTAGTGGAACGCTCTCCATCAGGGCGAATTCTTAAACTCACTGTACAAACGGACAAGGGCGTTATTGAAATCAACAAAAATGAAGTTCGCAGTGCCTTTGGCCCGCCTCGGAGTACTCTGTTTTACTTAGAGCCAATCTACGGAGATAATAAAACCCTCAAAGGCTATACCTTCGTTGGTGGTGGCTTTGGTCATGGTGTTGGCATGAGCCAATATGGTTCTTACAACTTAGCCAATCTTGGCTGGTCGGGAGCAAAGATTCTCAATTTCTACTATCCCGGAACTCAAATTCAACCACTCAATGATTCAATTGTCTTCTGGCAAGAAGAACCAAAACCACTGCTTGCACCTTAATGCATTCACTAATGTGGCATCTGGTCAACCGATGTAATCAACCCTTCACATGATTGTCTTCCGTGTCTCATAAGGATGACCAACAAGCACTACTAGACCTCGCTGAATCTTATTTACGAGAGTCAGTAGCGCCCTTGGCATCAGAGATTGATAGTGATTCAGCGCTTTTGAAAGATGCCCTGCGAGGTATGGGCGATCGCATTTTACTGGCGCTACGGGTTCCTACATCTTGGGGAGGGACACAAGTTAGCGAAGCAACGTATCGCCGCTTTCAGCAGTTGGTGCCACGCTATTCAGGCGCTTTGGCATTCCTCCAAACTCAACATCAGAGTGCTGCCGAACTACTTACTAGCAGTGAAAATGAATCCTTGAAGCGGCAGTACCTCCCCTATATGGGCAATGGGCAGAAGCTAGTAGGTGTCGGCTTCTCCCAACTGCGTCGAACAGGTGACCCACTTGTAAAAGCAATTCCCGTAGAAGGTGGCTATCAGTTAGAGGGAGAGGTGCCTTGGGTAACAGGTTTTAGATTCTTTCAAGATTTTATCGTTGGCGCAGCACTACCTGATGGTCGGGCAGTCTACGGGCTGATGCCATTTGTTGAAACGTTCCAAGATACTGGTGGAGCAATTAGCTACTCTGAACCAATGCAACTCGCTGCAATGGCATCAACAAAGACCGTTACAGCTACTCTGACTCAATGGTTTTTACCCCAAGAACGTATAGTTTTTGTCAAGCCAGCAGGCGCGATTCATGAGAACGACAAGAAGAACGTAATTCATCATGGTTTTTTTGCTTTGGGGTGTGCCAGAGCAGGACTGGATATCTTAGAAACAACTTACTCTAAGAAGCCGCTTCCCTTTCTCAAACAAGCGTTTGAGTCTCTTCACGCAGAAGTTACTCACTGCGATGAAGCGATGATGCTGGCTTTGTCTCCAGACTCCCAGCCTTGGGAAGAACGAGTGCAACTTCGGGCTTGGGCAATCAACCTGGCACTACGATGTGCAAATGCAGCAGTGACAGTTTCTAGTGGTGCTGCTAACTACAAAAATCATGCTGCACAGCGAGTCTATCGCGAGGCATTGGTCTTTACTGTCTCTGGACAAACAACAGCAGTAATGGAGGCAACTCTGGCTCAGTTAGTAAGGAAGTAGCGCTTAGCCGTCAGCTTTCAGCCATGTATAAACGTTGCCAGGGTGGGCGAAGGCATTGAGAGAAGGCGAGTCTCCTTGCCGGATAGCCTCAACCGTTGAGTAAGGCTTCAACAAACTCGTAGCTAGAGAAGGGACGTAGGTCTTCGATGCCTTCGCCAGCGCCAATAAACCGGATGGGTAGACCCAATTCCTGCACGACAGCAAGAGCAACCCCGCCTTTTGCCGTGCCATCAAGTTTCGTTAAAACGACACCACTGAGTTTTGCTGCTTGTGAGAAGACTTCTGCCTGACGTAGACCATTTTGACCGAGTGTGGCATCCAAAACTAGGAGAGATTCAACCTTGGCATTGGGGGCTTTTTTGTCCACAATCCGCCGAATTTTCGCGAGTTCTTCCATCAGGTTTTTCTTGTTTTGTAGACGCCCTGCTGTGTCTACTAGGAGCAATTCTACATCGCGAGATTGAGCCGCCGCGATCGCATCAAAGACGACAGCCGCAGGGTCAGTGTTCTTTCCAGGATTGGCAATCACCTCGGTACCACTACGCTGTCCCCAAACCTTCACCTGTTCCACAGCCGCCGCCCGGAAGGTATCGGCTGCCCCAATTAAGCAATGGTAGCCCGATTTTTGCCCTAGGTGGGCAAGTTTTCCAATCGTCGTTGTCTTTCCTGCGCCATTAACGCCTGTAATCAGCCATATATTCAGTGTGTCTTTTTCTGGCGCAAAATTAGGGCTGTAAGACTCTTGACAAGGTCGATCCAGCAAGTCTCGGAGAATTTGTTTAAGATATGCGATCGCTTGTTCCGGTGGCAGCACTTCCTCCCGCAATCTCTGTTGCAGGGTATTGATAATATAATCCGTTGCCTCGACACCCACGTCTGCCTGTAACAGCAGCGCCTCGATCTCCATCACGGCGTCTTGATTCAACGGGCCTTGACCAACAATCGCCTTGAGTTGGTTAACTAAACTACGACGGGTTTTATCTAATCCCTGACGCAGTCGCTTGAGCCAGCTAATTTCTTCCAGGGAGACATCTTCAGGACGACGCCCTTGTGCTGCCAACACCTCGGCTGACCAGAGGAACCCTTCATCAAAGGCAAGTCCAGGTACTTCCCCTGCTTCAACAGTCGTCGTTGCTGCGGGTTCAGCTTGCTGTACAGCTGCCCTAACAGGCTCAGGTTCTGGTATCTCAATTGCAGTTGCCTTGAGGCGTTCTAGTCGTGCTTGTCGTTCTGCATTAGACTGACGCGCCCAAATTGGGATAGAAGCAGAAGAAGATTCTGCCTCTGACTCAACTGCTAGAGGTGCCGCTATAACAGGCTCAGCTTCTGAATTCATACCTGTAGTAACGACAGGTTCTTCTGATGACACAGCCACTGACTCATCACCAGAGTCCGTTGCGGCTTCAGATGTTGCTGTCTCTTCCTCTAGAACTGGAGCTTCAGCAGTTGGGGTTTCTACACTCTCTTCAGATGGTACGACTAAATTGTCTTGAGATTCAGTGGGTTCGCTATCTGCTGGGATTTCTGGTGCTTCTACTGTAGCCGTTGCCTCTAGTTCAGCTTCAGTAACCACAGGTTCTATTGAAGCCGTGTCTTCTGCCACGGCAGCATCTAGTTCAGGTTCTGAAAGGATTGCTGGAGTTTCAGGTGTTGCTGCTTCAGTTGGTTGTGCCGTCTCTGTTGGGGCGCTCTCCTTAGTGGTTTCTTCTAGCTGTGGGGTATCTGTCACCTCTATAGAGGGAACAGAAGTCTCTATTGCGGCTTCTGGGGCTTGCTCCTCTACCGTTTCGCTGGCAGGTGGTTCTGTCGCCGTTGTCTCAGGTTCTACAGACTGTTGCTGCTTCTGGATGTTTTTGTATGCCGCTTTCGCCCAACTCAGATAATCTTCAGCAACGGCTTGAGTCTGCGCTTCGGTTGACTCAGCAGGTTTTACGTCTGGTTGCTCTGAAGCCTGTTTTTCCTGTTCAACCTGGGGAGTTTCCTCTAAAGGCTTCTCACCCTCTTTACCAATCTGTCGGCGGAACCAATTAAAAACCATTGCACCTACTTGACTACCCGCGTCAATTTATTTTTCTTTATATGGATACCTAAATTCTCTATTGTAGGCGGGCTTCCGCTTTAATGCGATCGGTGACACGGCGTAGGACACCATTGATAAATCGGTGCCCTTCGTCATCGCTGTAGCGTTTGGCAAGTTCTACAGCTTCGTTGATCGCAACGCGATCGGGTACACCCAGAAATGAAATCTCTACTACCGCAATCCGCAAAATGTCTCGGTCAATTCGAGGTAGACGATGAAGTTGCCAATCTTGGAGTGCTTGGGTCAAAATTTCATCGATCTCAGCTTGTCTCCGGTTGATAGTTTTCAGCAGCTCTAAGGCGTAGGTACGGACTTCTTGCTGATTAGACAGTTGAATCACTTCCGGCATTTCTACAGCGCTTCCGAGGCGGTTAATCGCTTTCTCGGTTAGCTCGATCGCATCGGCTACCATCGCTTTGGAACTGTTGACATCAACAGCACGAGTTTCGCTAGTTAGCAAGCGATCGCTTCCTCGTCTGAGTTCTGCTGCTGCCGTCTCTAAAGCTTCTTGAATTTCACCGGTAAGAGTACGAACGGCTGCCAATACTAAATTAGTTAGCTGCTGCGTCTCCAGCCGTTCAGGGGCGTTAGGCATCTGAGATAGGCTCAAAAGAGCCAGTTCACGAGCAATTCTGCGGGGTTGCATGGTACGTCTAGGATAAATAGCACAGTTTAAGGATTTAAAGGATGTTCCGCCATCCATCATTGGAAGAGTAGCTAGTAACTATCAGCTTTCTTCCGTTGGTAGAACCTGACGTCTCATCTCAGGCAGAGGTTGCTCTAGTGGTTTCTTACTATAAGGTGTCTGAAGAGGAATTGGGACAGATGAACCTGTTGGGCTAACAATTCCACCCGAAATGACTACCTTAAAGGCATCTTCTATGGACATTGATAGGTTAACAACTTCGTCTTCCGGAACAATTGCATACCAGCCAGTCGTTGGATTTGGTGTTGTCGGAATAAAAATGCTTAACATTGGGCGAGACATCTGAGATTGAATCTCAGCACTCATCACGCCTGTGACAAATGCGATCGCCCAAATCCCTCGGCGAGGGTACTCTACCAAAATTACCCGGCGAAACTTACCGTTGGAGTCCTTTAAAATTGTCTCCAACAGTTGCTTGAGAGTCTTATAGACGGAACCCGCTAAGGGAATTGCCTGCAAAACCCGCTCTCCAAAATCTAGCAACCACCGCCCTGCAATATTACGTGCCATCAAGCCGATGAGCAGAATACATATTAGTGGCACCGTTAGCCCAACCACCAAATTTAGGAGATTGACCAAAATTGGGTGGAGGTTATCGTAGGGATTGATTTGCTTGGGAATACGGGTTAGAAAATTGATCACCCAACTAGCGATCGTAATCGTTAGCCAAATTGTCGTAGCGAGAGGAATCACTACGAGAAGACCTGCAATCAGGTCATTTTTGAAGTCCTGCTTTAAGCGTTGGATCACAGAGCACCGACTCTCCTTAACAATGGCTCTTAAAATTTTGCTATTGCCATCTCAATCACTGGCTGAGAAAAGCATAAACAAGCTTATAAACCTTACCCTAGCAACCCCTAAGCACAGGAGGACGACCTGCCGTTGATTGGAGGTGAGTTCTCATCTAAGCCACACTTGCTTGCTCCAGTGAAGCTGTGTTCGTGGTAGAAGACTCTATTCTTATTTTTAAGGCTTGTAAAGAAATGTTGCAAGTAGTGATATCCCTGTAGATGTTCGGCTCTCTTCAATATTATTTTGTACTTTTTTTTCAAACATGAATCCATATAACATCGTTCGGTGTCGCCAACCAGACACCGAGAGTAAGCAGAATTATCTTATAAAGACAACTGGTATACCAATTTACAGTTTAACAGAGAGCCTTACGCCCACTGCCGATTTCCCTACAGATACGTTTGGTCAAGTCAGATACTGAGTTTTTGTTATATTTCTTTTATTTTTCTAAGCTTACGATGGTGTACTAATTTCTCTCAATTCACGAGCGGGCATCGATCCATCGGTTGGGGGTAATTTAGTGGATTGCTTTAGCTCCCAAACCTTGAGCAAGATGAGATATTCATAAAAAGCCTGTAGAGTACACCAGGTAAATCCAGCTTTGCCATCAAGGAATCCGCCTAGTAAGAGGTACATATAGATAAAGCGCACGAGCGGTCGTCCAGGTAAGCGCAGTGACAAATCTTTAAGAGCGCGGCGTCTTTCGACTTCTGAGCGACCCCATAACAACGTTCGCCAGTTGACTGTTCCTGCTTGTAGCTGGTGCAGTGTTTCTACGGCTTCATCAGTAGAGTAGCGGTTGTGCTTTTCAATCCAGCGTGTCAAGCCCTTACTGCAGGTGTAGTGAGGATAGGTTTCCTTCAGAAAACCAGTTTGTCCATCACAAACTTCTCGTTCGGTATGACCATAATCACTGAACCAGACTTTATCCTTGTGAAACAGGCGTAGCTGGTAACGGGGATATTGAGTGCAGTAGCGAATCCACCGATTCATAAACATGACGCGCTCAGCGACGTAATAGCCCACGTAGTCAGATGTCTGTATGGCTTCCAGACATTCAGCAAACAACTCTGGGGTCATCCGTTCATCGGCTTCGAGGATGTAGACCCATTCATACTTTGTCGGAACTTCTTTGAGCATCCAGGTGCGCTGTCGCCCGTGACTTTCAAAAGCGTGTTGTACGATTCGTACAGGGTAGCGATCGGCAATTTCTACAGTGCGATCGCTACTGATGGAATCTACGACAATAACATCATCTGAAAGCTGCGCCGACTCGATACAAGCTGCAATATCGAGTTCTTCGTTGTAGGTCAGGATATAAATCGAGAACATCTCAGGTAGGTCATATTAACGATTGAGTCCGGTTTAAGATGCTTCCTCACAAAGAGAACTCATCACAGCGCTGAGTGGTGCTGGTGGCATCAGGAAAATCGAGAAAAACAAATAGTCAAGGTGCGAGGAACTTCGTAAAAACTTCTGGGACCCTGTACTTAGCGGCTGTTCCCCAAGCTACGAAATCCTGTCCAGCCAATGACAATGTAACCAATCGCTAAGAGCAAGCTATTCAAGCCTGTCCTTAAACCTAACTTCAACGCCCCAGTTCTGGTTTGTTTTTCAGCGGCTAACCTCTCACTTCGGATTTTAGTCTGCGCCTGCTCAACTTGTTGATTGAGAGTTTGTGGGTCTTGCTTAAACGACTGTAATTGCTGCTTGAGTGCCTGTAGCCGAGCGAGTTGCTCTCCTTGAACTTGACCACTCGCAATTGCTTTGTCTAGCTCTGAAAGCTTCTGAGGGTCTTTGACAAGAGCATCAACTTGCTTACTTTGATTGTCCAATTGAGTTTCAAGCGTACTCGCTTTCTTGCTGATCTGCTCAAGCGCCTGATTGCTCTGCATCCGAATATTGTTGAAGTGCAACGGCACAAGTACCAGGAAAATTAACCCAAGCAGGCTAGCAAGTATAAACGCCCAAAATCGTAAGTCTTGAACCGCAGACCTAGGCTCTGCTGGTGAAGCTCCGCTAGCATTAGCAATCCAATGCCCCACAACTAAAAGTGCAATACCGACCATCGGGATGATGCCCCGGTCAACCAGTTGGGTGACAAAGCCGATTTGCCAATCTGTCCTTAGTGGGTTAAAGGGAATCGCCAAAATGATGAAGTCTAAGAGAGAAGACACGATCATAACCACCCCGACCGTCTTGAGAGTCAGAGCTGTGTACGGAGAATATATAGCACTACTTTTCATGGGTTATGCCTCTGAGGAATGTGATGATCCATCTCCAACTTTACTGTGCGAACTCCCTTACTCGTCGCCAAGACTGGTACAGCTAGCTTAATAGATGATGATGTACCTCATGCCTTGGGGCGAGATTGGGTGCATCTAGGGATTGGAGAAGGAGGGGAGAGCAATTAGGCTAATCAGCACTCTCGCACTCGGTAATGAGTTAGAGTGATCGCGACTTGGAGCAACAAGCCGCTAAAAGATGCTCATCACTTGGCGTTTGTTGATAGATTACGGCAAGTATGATGCTTAATTAGGGTTTAAGTTTCAGTCGAGCTAGTCATTTTAAGTCGGGTTATTGGCTGGGTCTAGTAGACGTGATTTTTTGTCCGTTGTTCATTGTCTGTTGTAACTGAACTCGTGACCAGTGACTACTTACAAAAAGCGACAAACTAGCTTCTGCAGTGATTAATAAACTTGGACAATATAGAGCCTTGTATAGGTTATAGACATTAGAAATGGGGTGAAAGGTTTTATGAACAAAGTTGTTGAAGTTCTACCGGATAAAGAGGCACTGATTGCGCGATCGCTTGAAGTCGTCCTCTCAAAGATACAATCAGCGATTCAGGAACGAGGTCGGTGTACGATCGCGCTTGCTGGGGGTGGCACACCAAAGCCCTTGTACGAAGCGATCGCCAACCAAAACCTCCCTTGGGATAAGATTCATGTATTTTGGGGCGATGAACGCTATGTGCCAGCTAACCACCCGGATAGCAATGAGGGAATGGCACGGAGTGCTTGGTTAAACAAAGTTGACATACCCGCTACCAACATTCATCCCATGCCCACAACTGGGGAATCGCCATCGGCGGATGCCGAGAAGCATGAAGCCGAGTTGCGAGAGTTCTTTGGTACATCTGTGGGGGAGTTTCCTTGTTTAGATATAATTTTGTTGGGAATTGGCGATGATGCCCATACCGCCTCACTCTTTCCTCATACTGACGCTCTACAAGTGCAAGATCGGCTTGTCACTGTAGGCAACAAAGATGGTCAATCCCGCATCACCTTTACTGCACCCCTGATTAATCATGCCCACTGTGTGATTTTTCTGGTCGCTGGTGCTAGTAAACGACCCGCCCTCGCTCAGATATTTGCCCCTGATGCTGATGCCCTGACTTACCCATCCCGGTTAATCCAGCCCCAAGGTGAGCTTTTGTGGCTCTTGGATGACTCAGCGGGTCTTGACCTAAAACACTAAACTACCTTTGCGTTGACTAATGCCTAAAAATCTAACTGTCTGTTGTGCTTTTATAGGGAGGATGAATTCTGGCTGCAAGGAGGTTCTATGATTGTCTGCCCTAACTGCAATCACCAAAATCCGGACGGTGCTAACCAATGTGAAGCTTGTTATACCCCTTTACCCGCAACCACGAGTTGTCCTAACTGTGGTGCAACTGTTCAGACAGACGCGAGCTTCTGCGGTCAGTGTGGCTTTAATTTAAATGTGAGTGGTTCAACGGGAGGAGGGAATACAGCACCCCCAACCCCACTTCCTAATGTGCCAGACTTAGTAGCTCCTGACCCGCTTGTTGAACCTGAACCTATGTCTGTTAGCTCTCAATTTCCCGATCCGGAGCCGATTTCGACAAATCCACCAACTCCTGACCCTGGCTTCCCACTTCCGGCTACTGTTGTCAGTCAACCAGCCAACCCAGAAGTTGGAACCCCAAGTTCTCCTGACTTAGGTACACTCCCGCCCCCCCCTCCTCCTGTTAGCAACGAACCAGAGGCACCACCTGCGGCAACGAGTAGTAGTGCCCCTATGCCACCGATACCACCTCCTATAAGTAACCTACCTCCTGTTACCTCGACAGGTCTAGGCAAAACTCAGCTACAAGTACAGTCGGCTCACCTCTTACACCTCCAAACGAATACACGGATTGAGTTGCCCTTGAATCTCTCGGTGATTCATATCGGTAAGACCAATGACCAGATTCCACCTGATATTGACGTTTCGGGTTTTCCAAACTCAGAGATTGTTTCCCGTATTCATGCGGATATCCGGGTTGAGGGAGATGCCTACTTCCTTGAAGATGTTGGCAGTTCTAATGGTACTTACGTCAATCACACCCCCCTACCGAGGGGCAATCGGCACCGTTTGCGAACAGGCGATCGCATTAGCTTAGGTAAAGGTGACCAAGTGACATTTTTGTTCCAAGGTTCTTGATGCTTTGGCGACGAGTTGGGTGAACGACACACCTGTTGACGCTCACCCAACACCTTCGGATGAGGGGTCAGACCTAATTGCCGACTTGGTTTTTAAAAGGTAGCTTTGGTTTAAAAATCAAGCTATTATTGGCGTTTCTATTCAGTTGCTAATTTTTACCAACCGAATGAGCATCGGAACAATGCTTAAGGTTTAGGGTAATTGTCTCCTAGGCAGAAGTGGCAACTATCAAGTAAGTATTAAAAACAAAGATTATCTGGCAGCACCTCCTGACATATTGGATAATTCAATCATGAAGACTGTGAACCTTACACCCTTACTCCTGTTCTCTCGTCCTAAGCTGTCGAGGGGCAAGGAGGTAATGAGTGCTTTAGTTCTCAGATCCCAAGCCACTGTCGAAGCATTCAACGTCACTGAACAAGGAGCAGCTACGGCTGTTCAATCAGTTATTCAAGAGTGCCTCAATCGGTTTAGCTTGAACCAACAAGCCAATCCGAAGTATCAGCATTCTTGGTTGTAGTCTAGTCAGTGGACTGAAAGCATGTTCTCTAGAAGAGGCACAGCTGTCAGCCTATCAAGGTTGAAAAAGGTGTTTTATGTAGCTGTGTAATTAGAGTCGGGTAAACTCTCACACGTTGAGATTGCATCCACTTAAACTTAGTCTAGAAACAGCGTCAGTTAACCAAGAAAAGAATCCCCTACTAGTTAGTGGGGGAAGTGTCAAGAGTCTCAGACCGTGAGACGAAAGTCTTTGAAAGATGTAACATCGGTGATTACTCTGACCCTCCTGCATCCTCTCCAGTCTGTGCCTGTTCAAAGTTGGCCTTTTGAAACTGAATCATTGATTCGGATTGGGCGGTCAACTGATAACGAAGTCATTCTCTACAGCGCCGTAGTTTCCCGTCATCATGTCGAGCTAAGGCGTAAAGGTTCAGAATGGGAAATTGTTAGCTTAGGTGCCAATGGAACTTATATAGATGGGAAGCGCATTACCCAAATCCCGGTTGTAGACGGAATGATCATTCGTCTAGCCAGTTCTGGTCCAAAAATTCAGATTCGCCTGGAAGGAGAAACCCCAAAGGCAAAGCTGAAGACGGCTCTAGGTAAGCGAGTCGCTCGATCAAAAGATGTAGACTCATCCAAAGAGACGTTGGTGGATGCCCAAAGTAGTGAAACAGAAGACACTAACTAACCGGATAGAGAGGTGTGGCGTTCCTGGGGCATCGAAGAAAAGTTGACGGATTGCTTTGGCACTTGTGGATTGTTAGGCGATCGCGTAAATCTTCACAGAAAGCGGCAGGAAGCCCCTTCCTACACTGAGTTTTGCCTTCAAAAAACTCGACTATCGAGTGTTTATGAATGATGTACGGTTGTGGTTGCCCCAGGGGCGCATCTATACCTATCCCAATGTGATGGTCGTGGTGGGAGCGCCGAAGTATTACAATAATCGTACAGATACGATTACCAATCCCAGCGTGATTATCGAGGTTTTGTCACCGTCAACCAAGGGATACGATCGCAGCAAGAAGTTTGAGGCATACCGCACGATTCCCACATTTCAGGAATATTTGTTAATCGACCAAACTCGGATATATATCGAACATTTTTCTAAGACGGATAAGAAGCGATGGTCGTTTTGCGAATATGATGAATCAGATGATGCGATCGCGCTAGCTTCAGTATCCTTTGAAGTTTCTCTGGCAGATATCTATAGTAAGGTGAACCTTGAACAGGTAGATGCAGAAACGGCACCCGAAGTTGGAGAAGTTTAAGGTAGTGCAGATTCCCAAATTTTTTAGCTGATGAATAAATTATTTCTCTAGCCAGGTAGGGCACGAATGCCAAAGCCCCTACTGCGTACCTCGCTCTCGCCGAGAATTGCTATAACTTTCATAGATACACGATAACCTGAAAACCTAATTTACCCTTGACAGCTGGGCGATATTGTGAGTTAGAGCCGTGGCGGGGGTCTTGGAGCCTGTAGCGTTCTCTAGCCGTGATTTGACTTGATAATTGTGCTATCAATTCTCGTGATGGTTGAGCGCATCCGTGCTGACGATTAATAGTCTGAGCTTTCATCCGGCTGCTCCACGTCTTTGTATTGCCTTTGTGGAAGAGAATCCTTGATGTCTTTATAGAAGGTTTCAGAAGTGTTCTGGTCGGTATCATCGAGATCAGCATCAAGCTCTCGATACACATTGTCGGCTGATGTCATCGAGGCAGAGGTTTCAGACTCATGTAGATCTAAAGCCTTTCTCTGGCTGGGTGGAAGACGGTCAACTGACTTACGCCCTGTTGAGGGACGGTTCCAGGTTTTCCAAGCCGCTTTGACACCTGCGACAACGCCACGAGTATTAACCTGTACCTTCTTCGCCTGGTTTTTTGCGCCAGTAAGACTTTGATCAACTTGTTTAACCACTTGACCAGCGCTTTTAACCCCTTCACTGACATCATCAGTCAAATCACTGATTTCTAAGCCTGTGAGACGAATTGCCTCTAAGGTAGGCGGCAATTCTCGCCGGAGGGTATCAAATAACTTTTCAGCACTACGGGCTGCCCGTGCTAACTCCTGCAAAGCGGGCAGTGCGGCAACTAAGACAGCAGTCAAGCTGACAGCCACCAACAAAATAGACAATCCTAGCCAAAATAGAGGGTCAATCACCAACGGTTCGCCTACAGCTTATGGTCAGGAACCGACGGCTGAGTCTCAGTGACCACTTCCGCCTTGGACTGTCTGAGTTCTAGATTCTCTCGTTGAGAAGCTTCAATACCTGCGGCGATCGCTTCTCGCAGTCGAGCAAGTGTGCCATCCCAATTACGCAGTGCCGATTCAGAAAGGCGATCGGCTTGTAGCTGTACGCTACTCGATAGATCTTCGGCTAACTCCGGCAAAGCGTCTGCGGATTTCTTCAATAGTTGCCGCGTATCTCGACCCGTGCGCGGGGCAATCAGTAAACCAGTCACGGTTCCGATGGCGCTACCCAGTAGCAAGCCACCAATAAATGATCCAGCACTTTTCTTTGACATTTTCTGGTTCCTATCGCTACACCAATTTTATGCAGATTTGCTCTTTAGAAATTGAACTTAACCTCTGAGTCCTCTGCTTTGTTGTGAATATGCTAGTCATTATCCACTCGTTCTCGCTACTGAACAGCCAGATATACTGGATAGATGTCTAGAGCAACCTTAGCGTAATCCTGTTTTGTTTGAGACAAGCCACACTGTTAAATGGCTGCAACTCTCACGATCGCCGCTTGTAGCGCCGTGGACGCCGTAATCGTTTTGAGGGCGATCGCAAATTACTACGCCTAACCGACCGCCAAGCACGTTGTAGCAAACCGATGAGGGCTAGAACTTGCTGAACTTTTTGCAGTTGAATATCCAGTTGTTGATAGCTCTCTCTCAATCCGTTGACACCGAGTTGTCCCTGCGAAATTGCATTTGGGGCACCGTGTAACACAAGATAGGCACTGCGCTCAACATTAATCAAAATAGCTGTGACAACCACTAGCGTCCGCCGCAAATTCCACACTTGCCAAGCCGCATAGAAGCACAGCAGCGAGATCAATACATTAAGAACCACCACAACTGTTACCATCTTTTAGGCATTCCGCAATCTCTTGGTGGAATTGAACATGAACAATCGAAAGGATGATTATAAACGGCTCCTACTTTAGTCTTGAACTAGCGCTGGTAGAACTTTCTCTCCGAAGGTTTCTATAAATGCTTGCTGTTCTCGGTTCACATTGTGCAAAAGAATATCACTAAATCCCCAGTTCCACATCCTTCTGTAGCCACTCCAGTCTCTCTTGTTTAGGTGCTTAGGGTTTTGATACTTTGATCCATCTGATGTGACGATAAAATCAATCAACTCTAAGTCTATAAGCCACTCTAAACTTAAAGTTCTTGATCCAACAAGGCTCGCTTCCTATGCAAAATCCTCGCCAGTTGGCATTTCTTGCCCTTCGAGATATCCAAAAACGAGGTGCTTATACTGACATCGCCCTTGATCGGGTGCTGAGAACCGCTAAATTAAATAGTGCTGACCGCTCTCTAGTGACTGAACTCGTTTATGGGAGCGTCAGACGAAGGCGATCGCTCGACGCTTTAATTGACCAACTCGGCAAAAAGAAAGCCCACCAGCAGCCCCCTGATCTCCGCACAATCCTCCATATCGGCTTATACCAGCTACGCTACCAATCACGAATCCCTGCCTCAGCAGCCGTTAATACCACGGTTGAACTGGCGAAAGAAAATGGGTTCAAAGGACTCGCTGGTGTTGTGAATGGCTTACTACGACAGTATGAGCGTCTCGCAACAGCTTCAGCCGATGCCGAGTCAAACCCTCCAAAATCACATGACCCGCTACAGTTACCAGAGGAACCTGTGGCACGTTTAGGCATCTTGCACAGCTTTCCTGACTGGATTATCAAGCTGTGGGTAGAACAACTGGGAATCGAAGAAGCTGAATCGCTTTGTGAATGGTTGAACCAATCCCCAACAATTGATCTTCGGGTTAATCTGCTACGGGTATCAATTGAGGAAGTGGAAGCCGCGATGCAATCGGCTGGCGTTGATGTCCGTCGTGTGCCACACCTACCCCAAGCGTTACGAGTGGTTGGTGGTACGGGGGCAATCCAACAGCTACCTGGATTTAATGAAGGTTGGTGGACGATTCAAGATAGTAGCGCTCAGTTAGTAAGCCATCTCCTGAACCCAAAAGCAGGTGATGTTGTTATTGATGCTTGTGCAGCACCGGGAGGAAAGACAACCCATATTGCCGAATTAATGGGAGATGAAGGTAAGATTTGGGCATGTGACACGAAACCTTCTCGCCTGAAAAAGGTGCAAGAAAATGCCCAACGGCTACAACTACAATCCATTCAAATCTGCACAGGCGACAGTCGCAACTTCCCTCAGTTCATCAATTCGGCCGATGCTGTCTTACTGGACGCTCCCTGTTCAGGTAATGGTACACTCCACCGCCGTCCTGATATCCGTTGGCGTGTGACACCAGCAACAGTCGATGAACTTTCAGTGTTGCAAGGAGAACTCTTAGAACAAGCAGCAACCTGGGTGAAGCCTGGAGGCATCCTCGTTTATGCTACCTGCACACTGCATCCCCAGGAGAATGAAAGGGTAATTCAAAGCTTTCTTGAGCGTCACTCTTCCTGGCAAATTGAGCCACCACTGGCTGATTCACCCCTTACTAATTTCACCACACCACAAGGCTGGATGAAAGTTTGGTCTCACCGCTATCAAATGGATGGCTTCTTCATGGTGCGTCTAAAACTAGGGAGTGGGGAGGAGAGGGTTTTATAGCGGTTTGCAATTGGAGGCAATACACTTTGACCTCTCCAACCTCTCTCCTAATCTTGAGATAGGCTTACCCCCTTTTCCTTGCAGGGAAGGGGTTGGGGGTTAGGTCTCTTATTTCACTCAAACGAGAAGCTCTATATTTAACTGTGCCTCTTGGCATGGTATTTGTTGTATCAAAAAGCTGAAGCGTTGAGAAATCAACGTTTGCTAACTTTAACCTGTGATTTCCGTAACCCGTTTCAGTGTTCTGTTATAGATAGAGGGGCACTTAGTTAGTTAAAGAAAAATCATGGTTGCAAACTCTAGTGTTAAACAATTAGTCAAGATTCTGATTGGTGCGGCTTGGATTGACGGCAAAGTTCAGCCAGAGGAGCGGGAGTATCTCAAGCGAGTGGCAACACAATCAGGCGTTGCTGACGACCCAGAGATTCAGCCCTTGTTGTACGAACTCAGAGCCGTTCTCCCTGATGAGTGTTATACCTGGGTGAAAGAATATTTAGGCGATCGCCCAAGTTCGGAAGATTACGAGCGGCTGATTGAATCCCTCAGCGCTTTAATTTACAGCGATGGCGATGTTGCCACAGAGGAAGCTAAACTCTTGACTCGCTTGCAGCTTCTCGATCCATCGAATACTGCACAAAAGTCGGGGCAAAACAACGTCCTCAAAGCGATTCAAAAACTTTACCACCGATGGATAGATAAACAAGCTTAACAATTTAAATTCTTCTACGGAGACCAAGACCTTTATCCCATCCCCGCTGATTGGGGTTGGATTGGGGATGACAACAGCAATCCCCCAGCCTCGAATTTTGATGATTTGGTGAAGTCCCTTGATTCAGGAAACTATTTTCTTTTACTTAGCAACTAATGAAGTGGAACTAGCGTCTTTTACCTTGAGGTTGTTCATAACAACTTAGGTAAAAACTGCTGTAATTGAGCATTTTGCAGTGTGAGCCACTAAAAAGTTTAGCTAGTAAGTTCTAGGAACATTTAACGCCATCTCAGGTCTGATTACTTAACAACGCAATTGTTTTTGGAGAACGCCTTCAATGTCTAACTTCTCTCGCTGGCAAGCAGGAACCGCCGCTTTCCTAGCGCTCGGAATCACCACTGGAACCCTTGCCCCTCTCGTGTCAACTGCCCCTGCTTTTGCACAAGCAAGCGGTTTTAGTGATGTCTCATCAAACTACTGGGCAGAGGATTTTATTTCAGAACTGTCAGAACGGCAGATTATCGCTGGATTCCCTGATGGCACATTCCGCCCTGATGCACCAGTAACCCGTGCCCAGTTCGCGGCGATGCTGCGTAAAGCGAATGAATCCTTCGATCAGCCATCTGTTCGCGGTAATACCAATTTCGTTGATGTCCGCTCAAACTACTGGGCAGCTTCCGCCATTCAAACTGCCTACACAACTGGCTTCATGGCAGGTTACCCTGGTAACGTTTTTAGACCAGAGCAAAATATTCCCCGTGAACAAGTCTTAGTTGCGCTTGCAAATGGACTAGATTACTCTTCTAGCACAGCAACATCCAGTGTTCTGAATATCTACAACGACGCTTCTAGGATTTCTAACTTCGCTCGCGATCCAATTGCGGCGGCAACAGAAAATCAGTTGGTGGTGAACTACCCCAACCTCTCGACTCTGAATCCAACTCGCAATGCAACTCGTGCAGAAGTAGCTGCTTTCATCTACCAAGCATTGGTCAAAGAAGGGGAAGCGGTAGCGATCAACTCGCCCTATGCCGTTAATCAGACACCAGTAGTAACTGGCCCTGTGACGATTCCTTCCGGGACTTCTATTCCTGTGCAGTATGAAAGAGAAAAAATTCTCATCACAAACGAGGAAACTGTACCACTAACCCTGACAGTGGATGCTAATATCACTACGGCTGATGGTAGAGTCCTGATTCCTGCCGGAAGTGAGGTTATTGGTGAGTTACGTCCTGCCCAAGGTGGTGCTCAGTTTGTCGCCCAAACATTGGTGATGGGTAGCCAGCAGATGCCAATCAACGCCACATCTCAGGTGATCACCACGACTGAAACTGTTCGCAAGGGCATTAATGTTGGCAATCTTGTGAAGAATGCGGCATTAGGTACAGCCGCTGCTGCCGCGATCGCAGCCGTCACAGGTGACCGGGCGATCGCTACTGAAGAACTCTTGATTGGTGGTGGTGCAGGTGTTGTACTCAACCTAATTTCGACCTTCCTCGGACGCAACAGCGTTGACCTGATTTCGATTGAACCTGACACAGACCTAGACCTCAGATTAGGCTCTAACTTGGTGATTACCCCTCGATAGATTGGGTAAATAACGACAAGTTGTGAAGTCGTAACTAAATATGGGGGTACGGTATACCGTGCCCCTAATTTATTTTTATATCGCTTCTGTAACCAAGTATGATTAGGGACTCGATTGTAATTCAATTGAATAGATTGTAAATTCCATGCTGGGTGAAACTGATCTTGATGTTCTGCTTAAATCTATGAAGCCTGTCCTGCGGGACGGAGAGTTTGTGTTTTGTACTTTATCTCCTGAACGTTTTAATGAATTGGCTGTTCAACCTATTGGCCAGTTTCAGGAAGATGAAGGGCTGACTTTAATTCTGAAACGAGAACAAGCAGATAATCTGGGGTTGCAGTACGAATATATCTCTCGGATGATTACTTTATCTGTACATTCCAATCTGAATGCCGTAGGTTTTCTAGCCGCAATAACGGGAAAACTTGCTGAGTATGGCATCAGTGTCAATCCAGTTGCAGCCTATTACCACGATCATTTGTTTGTACCTACAGAAAAGGCAAACGCTGCAATGGAAGCACTCGCTGAATTGTCGATATAACGAGGCAGTATTATGCATAACGAATATACAGAGTCAAAAGTCATTATTTTTGATACCACAATGCGGGATGGAGAACTGATGCCTGGTATCAAAATGAATGCTGACCAAAAGATGAGTATCGCTGAGCTTCTAAATCAGATGCGTGTTGATGTGATTGAAGTAGGGTATCCGGGAGCTTTTAGGAAGGATTTTGATGAAATCTCAATGATTTCTAAAAATGTCAAAGAAGCTACAATTTGCGGATTGTCTAGTGCAGCGCAGCAGAAATAACCCACCAGTTCAAGCGGCCTCTGGGTAGCCCTGAAACTTCCGAATAAAAGGATTGACTGAAGGAAAACTTTTGCGATCGCACTTATCAAAAGATATTGGTTGGC